>VMHT01176087.1_pt1 | contig 21141 bp, 46 predicted proteins | sample 4693611 | NCBI WGS metagenome assembly VMHT01 (sample SAMN12280063, study PRJNA550983) | marine metagenome | isolation source: seawater sampled from same location over 5 years 0.02-0.2 micron viral filtrate | place: USA: collected off the coast of southern California halfway between the port... ...
CTGGATGGACTGATGAGAATGGTAAGGTAATTGTCGAACCTGAAAAGGTAGTTTAGGTCTCTGTACTGAAAGCGAGTTGATACTATAAATACTAAAAAGTAGGGGATAGTGAACCTAAAATGACTGTAATACGTCCAAATGGAATCAGCGGAGTCACCAGCATTACATCATCTGGTGATGCAATAAATTTTTACAGGTCTGATGGAACACTTGGACCGGAGTTAGGAATAAACGTCAATGTAACCTCAGGTGTTAGCACCTTTGCAGCACTGAATGTGACTGGGGTGTTGACCTATGAAGATGTTGCAAGTGTAGATTCTGTTGGTATTATAACTGCAAGAAGCACAATAGACGCAAAAGGTGATATATCAATCGCAGATAAAATAATTCATACTGGAGATACAAATACTGCTATTAGATTCCCTGCTGCTGATACGATTACAGCAGAAACAAGTGGATCAGAAAGACTTCGTATAGATTCAAGTGGTCGGTTGCTGGTGGGGCCAACTTCTACTTCTACACCAGGATCAGTGGTTATCCAAGGTAATTCGACAGGTTCTAGTTCATATGGATTATTAAGACTTGCAAAGGGTTCAACAACTCCTGCGGATGGGGATGCTCTTGGATTAGTAGCGTTTGGTGACGGCAATCATAACACAAATGCACAAATTTCTTCCAAACGTGATGGAGGAACTTGGAATTCTGGATCTAGTCATCCAACTCGTATCGAGTTCAATACTACCTCCGATGGGCAATCAGGGTCATCTGAGCGGCTACGTATAACCTCTGCTGGAAGTTTTCAGATTACTGATCCTAGTAGTAGCACCGGACTAAAAAGTAAAATCTCTTTTGTAACTGAGTCTCCCCATCAGGATGAAGTTGTTTATATCGGTTTTGATCGAACAGCAAGTGCTGGTGGAGCCCCTACGGATTTAACTTTTGCTACCGGAACAGTAGGTGGCGTATCCGAAAGACTTCGTATAAATTCTGCTGGTACATCCATATTTACTACCACAGCCAGAGTTGCTACATTCACCGGAAATGGTATTGAAGTCAATTATTCTTCCGGATCTAATGTTTTCATTGGCACTCAGTCTGGTACTGAAGGAAAAATAGGAACTATTAATAACGCAGCTATGTCGTTATATGCTAACAATGATTATGCTAAAAGAGCAGAACTAGCACCTAGTGGTAATTTTACTCTGTATGATGGTAATTTAGTACTTGCCTCTGGTCATGGTATTGACTTCTCTTCAACTGGTAACCCATCAGGAATGACTAGTGAACTCCTAGATGATTATGAAGAAGGGACATTTACTCCAGCGTTTCCCGGAACTACATCAATTTCTCCAGCACCTACAGGTCATTACGTGCGTGTAGGTAGCAAAGTCACTGTATGGATCAATATTACAAATGCTACTGTAGGTGGAACCCATAATGGCACTATTTCCGACCTACCCTTTTCTGGCGGAAGTCACAGAGCAGGCGGTTTTTCCATAAGTGCTTACGGTATTTTTAACACTGCAGACACTATTACTGCGGTAGTTGAAAGCGGTCAAACGAATGCATATTTATTGAAAACAGTTGCAAATAGTTCATGGGCGTCTGTAGGAATTAGTCCAGGATCTAACCGATATCTTCACCTGACTATGACATACGAAGTTTAATAAAAGTAATCCCGCAATCGACATAAATAATACGCCTAAACCTGTTTAGTTCGGAGGATTATCCTAATGGCACTTTCTGAAAGAAGCGAAAACGACAAGATTGAAGTCGTTGGGACATATAAATTAGTTCAAGTTCGTAGAGCTGATATTGTTGAAAAAGATGGTGTAGAAATCGCACGTTCTTTTCATCGTCACGCATTACAATGTGGAACACTAGATGAGAGCGATGAACTAGTAGATACAGACATCAGCGGAGAAGGAGCAGACGTTCAAGCAGTATGCAATGCTGTATGGACTGATGCGGTTAAAGAAGCATACAAAGCATTTCTGATCGCCTCTAAACTAGCATAAGCATCGGAATAGAGTCCAGTTCAATAAGTGTCCTAGACCCCTCAGGAAACGCCCTGAAGGGTCTTATAGTAGGTGCATAGACAACCACAGGACATGACTGCTACTGACAAATTAATCTTCATCGCATCCTTTATGTGGATGATGAACTGGGGAGTCCGTGTGACTTCACTGATGCTTGACAAAATCTAATTTCTTACTTATAATAACTCTGTGGAGGTTCAACAAACCATGGCTATTACTAAATCTGAGTTTCTCTGTGTCAAACCAAGAACATCTAAAGCAAAGAACCGTTTTGCAAATGAAATGAATGGTCTTCATTCTTGTCGTATTGAGAAGCGTCAAGATGGTAAAGTCTTTCTAGCATCTATCAGTGGTAAATACTTCTTTTGGATCAATGAACTTTCAGATGATCATTGGGAGGTAATTAAATGATTGAACTATTACTTTATTCAAATCTTACTTGTGCTCAAGCAAATGCTATAATTAACAGAGCAGAAAAATTAAATCTTCGTCATGGTCTTACTCCCTCTGATCTGCAAGAACTTGTCACTGTTGTAAAAGAATCCACCCCGGAGTGTTTTAATGAAGGACCAAAATAGTATCCCGGACCTTGAATGTAAACAAGATAAATGGAATCGTGGACTTGATATATTCATCGAGTCTGTGATTAAACCTGACCCTTCTTTACGTCAATGTGCTCACAATCAAAAGTGTTACCATGAACTCATGGATATACGCGGTGATGTGTTAAACTACCTTAAATCAAAACGATGGTATGATGAATGACTCAACTAATTGAAAAAACTGATCCACGTTACTTTACTGTAACAAGTGATACCCCTTATGACAGACATACATACAAAGTGGTGTATCGTGATGGGAAAGAAAAAATTGTAGATTCATGGGAGGAAGTTCAATCTATTTGGTGGAACTCTATATCCTACTTTGTTTCACACGTTGAAGTTATGGATCGCAAGAAAACTAAAACCAAAGGAGGAGGAGGATTCTAAAAATGGCAGTAATAAGTGAAGAAGATAGGGAATTTATTCTCAAATTGCAAATTGGTAATATTTGTAAAATTTTAGATGGAGATATTCAATATATAACTGGATGTGATAAAAATAATGAGTGGAAAAAAATCGTGATAGAATATGACCACCGAAAAAGAGACTGAATCCCGATCAATTCACAAATTCACACAAAATGAGTAGCGTTCAATATAAAAAACACAGAGTATTTCGTGAGACTCCTGATGTTATCTTCTACGATATATCAGTAGAAGATTCTAATGCATCAGATCTTGTTGTTCATGAGGGACCAGCAGTCTCACCACCTGATGATGTAATCGGAGCGAAACAGTTCTACATTCACTTTCATCAAGTTGACCACAATCGTGTGCTATCTGGTGAACGAACCTTTGAACTTGTCAACTTTGATTGGAAGTTTCCTTTTCATATTGTGAAACTTGATCGCAGATCTGGGGCACTGGTTATTCCTGTTGGAACTTATCATCGTAGTATCTCAGGTAAAGGTGGTTCGATTGTTATTAATCAAGCAGTTCGTGATGATCAGTTCAATCCAGACACCGAATTTATTCCAGTAAGTGCTGGTAATAATTCAAAATTGTATAATGTTCTTGTGCATGAAAAACCTGTTATTCATGAAATTGGAGAATGATGAAGGAATTTGATTATGACCTTGATTACAAGAAACTTGACTTCACAGATGCAAAAATTCGCAAACTTTATCGTATTGGAAGGGGAGAACAAGGGGTTTTATTGGTACGCCCTTATACAGACGACATTTGTGCTCATTGGAGATTTGTAGATGAACCTACTGCTCGCAAATCTGCTGATACGATATACAAAATGTTCTGTCGATTTAAGAACCAACGAGACTTCATTGGTATGGACATGGCGCGGAAATTCTTGGAAATGGGTTTTACAAGAGCGCGTCGTTATGCTAATCATTCCAGTGGAAGGAAGTACGATAAAATGTCTGGTAAAGTCCGACCCCAAGAGTCAGATTGGAGAACAAATACAAAAGCAAAGAGTGCTACAATTTTTAAGGAAATGCGAGATTTGGCTGCATACGACCCTACATACAAAGAGATGAGAAAAGAGTGGCGTTCTAATGAATAAGTTTTTTGAGTGGTTTTTTGCCCCTACAAAAAAAGAAGATAGAGGTGCATTTGCACTTGCAGATAAGATAATCGAACTGAAGAAAAGAGTTGAAGAACTTGAGGTAGAAAATGATCAACTCAAGCAAATTGTTTCTGAAATCAACATAAACTTACAGGAACAGATTGACAATATACACCCTGTAATATATAATATTACTCAGCATAAAGATTGACGATGGCATACTCTGTGACACTTGTTTCTCCTGATGGTGAAACCAATACCATTCAATGTGAAGAAGACCAATATATTTTAGAAGCAGCAGAAGAGGCAGGAGTTGATCTGCCATACTCCTGTAAAGCAGGTGCTTGTTCAACCTGTGCTGGTCGGATTGACTCTGGTACGATTGACCAAAGTGATCAATCATTCCTGGATGATGATCAGATTGAAGCAGGATTTGCCCTGCTATGTGTATCCTATCCTACATCTGACTGTGTGATTGAGACTGAGAAAGAAGACGAACTCTACTAATAAATACCTCTATAGTGTTCATATTAATACACATGGAGGATAAAAAAGCAGCTAAGAAAATTATCAAACGTGCAAAGAAGCATCCTGATTGGTATACTACTGAGGATGTACGATTTGCAAAGATGGTAAAAAAGCGCATCAAGAGACAAGAGAAGGAGGACAAGGAGGCAGCGAATAGTGATAACTAATGCCAATGATAAGGACTGGGAAGATTTCTGGAATAGTGTAGAAGAAAAATCCTGGACTACTACAGATCTTCGTGCTGTATGGGAAGAGATGGATCAAATCGAACCATTAACTCCTATTTCAGCAATATATCGTCAAATTCCTAATCGGTATTAAGTTATACGAAGCAACCTGAAGAGAACCTAAAATTTATAGATAGTGATGAATGGATATGTTAGCATATTCACACTTTTACGGAGATTGCCTATGACCTTGCCAAAAAACAAGAAACTCAAGAAAAATGAGATTGCATCAATGAAAATTGCTGTTAAGCAAGCAGGAATCCAGGCAATTCATCCCGATAAGTTAGAAGATTTTGCCGAACATCTTGTAAGACAAGCAAGAGAAAGTGAAAAACCTGTTGCTTGGCGAAAGGGTTCTGCCCTGTCTGAATAAGTATAAGGGAGACTTGACGGTCTCCCTTTTTTAATGTATGATACTTTGTAAATGGAGAACTACGAATGAAATTCTTAGCATCACTACTTCTCATTGGTGCTACATCTGCACCCGTGCTTGCTGGTCCCGCGACAGGGTATAAGTCTAGTGGTGGATTTGCACGAGAAGAGAAATGTTTTAAGACCGAATATAGAGAGGAGTATGTTCCTGGTACAGCAAGAAATCCAGGCTATGTGAAGTCATATAAGAAGAAAGTACGAGTTCCTTGCGAAAATAATAATGGAGGAATCTACATGCCTCAGTCTACTCCTCGTTCTTTCCCTAGATACGAAGACCCACATCCTAATGTAGATAAAGTTGATGACAATTCCTGCATTGAAGGTTCTATTTTAGGTGGTATTGCTGGCGGTGGAATAGGTGCCGCACTGTCACGTAAAGAGGGTAGATTGTGGGCAATCCCGACAGGCATCGTCGGTGGTGCGCTGGTAGGGTGCCAGATGGACGGTGGATGAAGTGTCCACTATCCTTGCCAACTGGTCCGATCTGCTGTATTCTATAAGAGTCAGAAACAAACCACTCATGGCAACCCGCTCCCGCATCGGTATCGAACTCACAGATGGTTCTATCCTGTCTGCCTATCACCATTGGGATGGTTATCCGCAGTGGTTGGGTCGTATTCTCACCACACATTACAACTCCCGTGAACAAGCAGCAGAGCTGATTGATGGTGGTGATATGTCCAGTGCATGGACAAAGGATCGCTGGACTGGTAAGAAAGTCGCAGAATATGTGACTGAAAATGTTGAAGTTGAGCAATATGGTCCTCAATACTATTCTCAACGTGGTGAAGATTGCGCCCCTCGCCTTGATAATACTCTCCAACAGTATCTGTCTGATGGTGAAGAATATGCTTACATCTTCCGCAAGGGTGAGTGGGTGTGCTATGATATGAATGAGTTTAATGATAAAGAACCTGAACTCACTGAAATTCCTACTGGAGCACTTGCAGTATGATTGATTACAACGACGACCGCAAACATCTACAAGTTGATCGTATGATTGATGATTTTATTGCTGAGTGTGAGGAGGAAGCAGCAAAACTTGAAATCACTGTAGATTACTACATTGCAGAGTTTCTCTAATGACTGACAAAGAAAAACTCTTGCTTGCTATCATGCAAACAGAAAATATAATCAGTCTGAATAAGGACAATCCTTATGAACAATACATGCACCGTCATTTATCAACTGTTCTTTATGAACTGAAACGACAACTTACAAACTTGACTTTTGTTGAAGAATCTATTAAACTTGAGGAGCAATCACCCGGAGACGATGACTAAGTATCTCTACATTGTTGACCATTTTATTCCATTTCCCCGTTCAGAGTATGGTGGTATATGGAATGTTGTCGCAGAGAGTGATGAGGAATGTTTTGATCTTATCGCTTCTGAAGATGAAAACTTAAATGATGACTATTATAGTCGTCTGCGTGAAAACATTCTAAAGGCACCAACTTATGCACTTGCAGAAGATGTTACGTCCGAAATCGTGGAGCAGTTCACAACATGAATGGTAAACTTGACCCAGAGGAAAGAGTTTTGTCCTCAGAACTTCCAGCATATCGAAAAGCATGTGCTGTAATGAAAACAGTATCATCAGAAGTTACCGACACAATATCAAAATTGGGTTGGGATTGTTATGATGATGTAGTAGTTGAAATTGGTGGTACTCAGGTTTCAGGTATTGATGTGGGAGAAGAGTATAATAAGAAGTGGCAATCTCCTATTGGTACACGGAAATACAACAAGGATGCCTTCATTATCATCAAAAATCTCTCCCGTAGTCCGTTCACACCATCACAACCATTTGCGGAAGAAAAGTTTAATCCTAGGCACACACTTGACATAAAAAATGATGAAACCTGACATGACTGTAGGGTGGGATGAACACCTTAAAAAAGGACATGTATGGAAGGCAAGTGTAGAACTTGCTATGCAAGATACTCCCGAAGATGACATTCAGTGTTACTATGTGGAGGTCTATGTAGTGGCACCCACACAAGCACTCGCCACCTATATTGTTGCTACAATGTATCCAGATTATGAATCCCTGTGCATTGATGATGAACCAACTCGAACTGCCCCCTGATTTTCCTCATACACCACCTAAAGGTTATTCATATGAAGTTCATCCATTCAAACGCAATCTTATTGCTATATGGTTGCGGAACCATTCTTTTTTTAGCTACACTTCTGATCCAGTTAGAACCATCTGGGGTTTCTATGATGGAAAAAAGAGATGCTATTACGCGCCTATTAACTCCACCAAGCACGGAAATAAGGTAGACATTGCTGATACTAGGAACTATACTGCGATGCAGTTGAACCTGAATCCATTGGAGGCAGTATTGTATGGATGACCCGCAAGTTGATGACTATGTAATCTGGGGAAATCATAAAGGGTGGGTTTATTTTAAGAGCAGTGATTATATTACGATTGAACTTGGTGTGAAACCCAAACCTAATTGTGAATATACTCGTCAAGAGAAGCACAAATATATTCACACTCTTCTTTGTTGTTTTCATTATCAATGGGGTGAATTAGAGTATGTTCATACTCGCAAGAATAAGTATGGTAAGACTTTGGAAGATATGGAAGTATTCACTAGGAAGTTTCAGTGACACCAAGACAGAGGATTATGATGATTGGGTTGCTATCATACGCACCATTATTTTTATTTCTTACTTGGTTACTAATGTTTTTATTGTATCTGGAGTATTAAGACACTGGCATGATGTACCAAGTGAACTATCTCAAACCCAAGAAAAAGGGTTACTCAAAACAAACTGCAACTTTTATGAAGATTGAAGATGCTGTATTCTGGGAGGAACATGTAAAGAAAAATCTGAGTGCGGTGGACACTACGATAACTGTCCACTAATCTCCCATTAGGGAGAATTTTCATATATTATTAAAATAACAACAATGATTTTGTGATGGCATTAAGAGTCACCTTTGAAAATACGCAAGAGATTATTCTATCCAATACTTATCAGGGTCTTCTTTTGCCTGGTCATGGTGTTTACTACTTATTTGTAACTGGTAAATTAGGAGAGGTTACTGAAGGAACAGGGAAAACACCACAAGAAGCAATAAAGGATAGGTATGCTGGAAAATTATCTGCTAATGATAAAAATATAGAAATTGCTGCTTATTTTGTTTTTGATAAAGATCCCAATAAGTTAAGACAGTATGATAACTCTTTAAGAGAGTCTATTGATAATCTTAACAAGAGAGGTGCAATTACTTTTGGTGCGTGTCATCTTGGAAATAAGATTGAGGGTGAGAATCCTGAGGCATTACTTAACTTTAATATTACACGGGATTTACCAACACTTATTAAGTGTGTTAAAGAACATCATGGAATCTCACAATATTTTAATACAAGGATTCCATTTCGTCCTAGATTTGGTCAAGGGGATGCAATAAAAGAGATTGTTGATATATTATTAAAGGATGGTAAATGTTTATTTGCTGGATATACTGGAATTGGTAAGACTCTTATTGGTTTGGTATCAGTCCATAGATATTTTAATAGTAGAAAGAAAGGTGGATTAGTATTAGTTACTACTCCTATTCCCGATACTTTAAGTTCTTTTATTAAAAATCTAAATGATATTGATGTAGGTGCTACTAGAGAACAGAAATATAGTTATATTACTGTTAAAGATTGGAATAGCAATTCACTGGTAGATATAAAGTCAAAGACTAAGGATGGTGAGGTAGTTTTTCTATTACTTACTGCACAAGATCTTTTTTATGATGATAAGAATGGTGATTCAAAAATTAGAGATAAGTATAATAAATTAAATGGTAAGATTGACCTGTGGGTGAGAGATGAGGGTCATAAGTATTATCGTGGAGAAAGAACTTCTACTCTTCTTGATTGTTTACAGGCATCTGCTATTCTTGATCTTAGTGCTACTCCATATAATTTTCTTGATACTTATCGTCAAGATACTATAGTTAATCGTGATTTATTATGGGGATCAAAGCATAGAGAATATACTGGACTTCCTGAGATTGCCATTGAATCTTATGAGACACCATTTGCAGGGTTAAGTGATAAGATTAAAGCAGCATATGATATTGAAGAGGGGTATGATCCTCGTAAATGGTTTGTTCGTGATGATAATGGTGCATATGTTTATATTGAAGATATTGTAGAAACATATATTCGTAAGTATGATGAGGTATTGCCTAAGAAGAGAAATTATTTAAATGTTAATCTTGCTGACAAGAAAGTTTCATTAGATGTTCTACCTTCTGGTGAAGATGGAGATGGAGCAGCAGATAAGTATCCTGATCTTGCCAAGGCTCTTAATCAACGTATTAAAACAAGACATTTTATTGATGCGTGGAGTCTGGAAGAAATGTCTAAGAGACTTAAATTAACACTTGAAGAGTGCGTGAATAAACTTTTAGAAAAATATCCTGCTGTTAATATTTTAACCTGCCGTAAATTTACTACAGGCACAGATATTCCTCAAATGAGTCATATTAGTTTATTTGATAAGATTTCAAGTCCTACTGAGTTATCTCAGTTAATTGGTCGCATGATTAGAATATATAAGGACAAAAAACAAGTTGCATTATATAATCATTGTCCAGGTAATCAGGTTGAGTTGGCATTAGGAATTGCTGCAAGAAAGAGTTCAACTCTGAGTGGTGAGAGTCAAGTTGAATACTTAGAATCTATTCCTTTTACTAAGTATCCTCTTAATAGCACTAAACCAACAGTAGTGACTGCTGAAGATATTATATCTCAGGTTCAAGAGTATTATAGATCTATTAGTAGTCCTAGACCTAATACAAATGCTCTTCTTAATGCTTTATCCGAGGTTCCTCCATCTTTTTTTAATACAATAGATTTAAAGAAATTGGGTAAACATAAGACTCAAATTCCAAGTCCAAATCAGATCTCAGTTAGTGATCCTAATAAGTCTAAAGTAAAGCATACTATTCCATCTGGAGTAGGAGTAAATCCTACCAGTAATGTAATAACTCAAGTTAAAGAATTACTTATATCTATTGGTATTGAAATGGCATGGGTTTCTTATACTAATAAGACTTATGATCCATTGGAGGTTCTTGCTACTGAGGAAATGAAGTTGATGTTTGACTCATATCCTTTAAATATAGCAAGATCTATAATTATGAATGAGAGTGTATTTAAATTTTTCACTAAATTTTTAAAGGAGAAGAAACAGGCATATAATGATAGACCATTTGAAGAAGTACATGATTATATCTTTATTGATACAGATAAAAAGAGAAACATGGGACTTGTTTACTTACCTATGAAACTTGCAAATGAGATGATTCTTGACGAAGAAATAGATAAGAAGTATAATGAAGGTAAAAGAAACTTTCTTGTTATAAATGCCCTAAGTGGTTCTATTCCTTATGCACTTAAAAAGAAGTATCCTGATGTAAATATATTCTGTGCTGAGTATTATTCTTGGTTTAAGTCACATTTAACAGAACTTATTCCTAATTGTGTTGTATTTGATGTAATAAAAAATGATAAAAAAATATTAAACCTTACCAACCATAAAGACATGAAATTTGATGTAGTTCTCACTAATTCTCCCTATCAAGACAAGAGAGAGGGGGATAGGAAAGGTAGTTCAGATAATCCTTTATGGAAACAATTTACTGTATTTGGTTTTTCTTTATTAAAAAATGGTGGAATATATTCGGGTGTTACTCCTACAACTATTGTGAGTGGTAGTGAAAAGTTTACCAATCTATTTTTAGGAGATAAAGCACCATATAATCTTGAGAAAGTTGATTTTAGTGCAGATGATTATTTTAATGTCGGTATTAAAATTTGTAGGTGGGTTGCCACTAATACATTCTCTAAAGGAAGAGTTTCTATCAATGATGGTAGAGTCATTGCTAGTCAGAAGGTAAATTATATTTCAGATGATTCTATGTTTGATAGTATTATGGAAACTTTATTTAATTATGATGGAGATAAACTTACTTTTAATCAATCTAATCGTTATGATTATGATAGAATTGAGAAGGATTTAAAAAGGAAAGGTGATCCGATAAAATGGGCAAAGGAATTGATTGATAGTCCTGATGAAGAACATCCTTATCCAGTTGCTAATAATAATAAAATTAAATATTCTCGTTTTAAGGGCAAAGATTATGGTGTGTGGAGAGTTTTTATTCCACAATTTATTGGATCGGGTGATTATAATAAAGTAAAATTTTGGATAGATGATAAGATGGCAGCAACAGGAAGTACATGGACACATAGATGCAATTCTAAAGAAGAGGTAGAAAAAGTTTTTTCTTATGTTAATACTCCAGAATACAAGTGGATTATTAATGAATTAAAGGTTAATGATAGAATAACAAGTAAAATTAGAGATCTTCCTATAGTTTCTTTACCTAAGATTCTTAGTGAAATGCAAATGACATATATTAGTTCTAAAGTTGCTGATGAAGAATAAACATAATCAAATAGTAGGATCTGATATTGAGAGATCTGATGAACGTATAGATTTAACAGGAGAGGTATTCACTCCTATGGAATTGTGTATTGAAATGGTGAATGAAATACCTTTAAATATAAGACAGAATCCAGATTCTACTTTTTTAGATAATGCTGCTGGTAATGGTAATTTTATAATTGCATTAAGAGATGATTTAGTTAAGTATCATTCTGTTAATTATGTTGTAGATAATATGTTATATGCAGTAGAACTGATGGAGGATAATCATAAAGAAATGTGTGAAAGATTGGGTGTTCCAATAGATCATCCTCATTATGTGTGTGCTAATGCTTTAAAGTATGATTATAGTTTTGGTGAACCCATCGGAGTGGAAGTGTTCATGTGACACTACGATAACTGTCCACTAAACTTGCACAGACCACCAATCCCATGTATATTAAAAGAGTCAAACAAACGAACCACATGGACGACCTCTGGAGTGAGATTCAGGACATGCCAGGTGAGATCTTCGACCTCACTGAACTGGAAGAGAATGAGTCTCAGATGAACATCCAACTCGACGAATTCAACAACACTGAACTGACTGTATGATGACCGAAACTGTAAACGTCCTGCCACATCTCCAAGAGCTTCGTGCTACTTGGAAGGTTCAAGATTTTCGATTCACGAAGGATCAACAGGAACAATATGACATGCTGATGCAAGCACGTCGTGAGCGAGTAAAGTATTTTTATGAAAACAATTTGGTCCAGAAAGGTCCACGAGTTGAGAAAAAAGCAGTGGAGGTACAGGAGGACCAAGACAACTAATTAACAGGCACAGAGACGCTTGTAGGGGTGTCTCTGTGTGTGCTATACTATTCACATACTGACACCTTTACTATGAAATCTCTTATTGCTCTGGCGATTGCCGTTCCATTCTTGACACCAACTGCTGCTCATGCTTATGGTTTAGAAACCACAACTTATGAGTGTAAAAATTATCGAAGAACTGAAAGAGTGATCCCTGGTCACTATAATCAATCGGGTAATTGGGTCTCTGCAAGAATTGTTCAGACCAATCATCAAGTCCCATGTGATATGCCACATGCTACACATGTATCCCATGGTTATCATCAACAAAACAATTACTATCCACAACAATATCAGCAACAATATCCACAACAGCAACAACAACCCGTAATCATTAACAATCAACCACCAGCACAACGTGGCGGTCGATGCGATCAACTTGCTCGCATGGGATTGGGTGCAGGAGGTGGATCTGTCGCTGGTTACTTCATTGGTGGTGGTAAAAAGTCAAAGCATACTATTAGAAACACTACCATTGGTGCTGTTACAGGTGGAATCTTAGGAAGAATCTTACCATGCTGATGTGCCAGTTACATGAACTGTCCACCATCCCTTGACTGGGGTGGTAAATTGCTGTATATTATGGTTATTGACACGAAACTATGAACCTTCGCCCTCATCAACGTCGCGCATGTGATGCGATGCTGAAGCACAACAAAGGTCAGATCATTGTTCCCACTGGTGGTGGCAAAACTATCACTATGATTCAGGACACTATTCATCAGCAGGCAATTCCTGTTGGTATTACTACAGTTGTTGTTGCTCCTCGTATTCTCCTTGCAGAGCAACTTTGCAGTGAGTTTCTTGAGTTGGTATCCACCACATACACCCATGTGATGCACGTTCATAGTGGTGAAACTCATCACTATTCCACTACAAATCCAGAAAAGATTCATCTCTTTGCAAACTGTGCCCGCGATGTAGGTGAGAACTGCATCATCTTCACTACCTACAATTCTCTGCCTCGTATTCAGGCAGCAGACATTGAGGTCAACAACATATACTTTGACGAGGCACACAACAGCGTAAAGCGTAACTTTTTCCCCTCCACAGAGTTCTTCTCTAACGAGGCAGATCGTTGCTATTTCTTTACTGCGACTCCCAAACATTCGCTGACGGTATTCAAACCTGGCATGAATGACACCGATGTTTATGGTCAGGTTCTGATTAATGTTCCTGCTCCTGAGTTGATCGAAGGTGGTTACATTCTGCCACCTAAAGTTGTAGTCAAGCAGTTGCCTATGATCAAAGGTCGTAAGGTTGTATTTGCTGATGACTGTGAAAATCTGTTGGAAACTCTTGATAACTGCAAGAGTACAAATGTTGTCGATGGTTTAGTTGATGGATCTAATAACCTCAATAAGGTTTTGATCTGTGCTCGTACAACGCAACAAATCATCAACCTTATTTCTCAGTCACAGTTCTGCATTGAACTCTTTCAACGTGGTTATTCTTGGATGACAATCACATCTAAGACTGGTGCAATCATTGATGGCGAAAAGGTTGACCGTGAGAAGTTCTTCGACACGCTGAACGCTTGGGGCAAAGATCCTGACAAAAAGTTTGTAGTTATGCACCACAGTATTCTGTCTGAAGGTATCAATGTCAATGGTCTTGAGGCAGTTGTGTTTATGCGTAACATGGATTATATTTCAATTAGTCAATCTATCGGTCGCGTGATACGTCTAGGCGGCGATCAGAAGACGTTTGGATTAATTGTGTGCCCATGTTATGATTCTGTTGGCATTTCCACCGCTCGTAAGGTACAGGCAGTTGTTGATGTCGTGTTCAATCAAGGTCAACCAGCTATCAGTGAGGTACGCAAATGAGTCAGCAACCAACAAACAGTAGCATACTTGACCCACAATGTGGACCCTTGGGGTTTGTTATTGGGGACTGGGATGACATAAATGGATTTTATGCTGCTGTTCCCTGCGGCAAGGGTCTTATGGTCATCCACCAAGGGAAACAACTCAAAAAATGCAGAAACTCAACTAGCGCCCATAATTTCATCGAAAAGCATAGAAAGAAAAGATCGGTCGCCCGTCTTCCTGTGTGACAGTCGGAGAACCGGAGCAGATCCCTTGACTTTTGCCCCATCCTGTGCCAGTTGGTTAAAGTGTCCACCATCCCATCACAGGGGATGGTTTTCGTGTATTATTAAAGAGTCAAAGGAAATCGATCAACTCATGACAACCTTCGATTTTGAAACTGAATACTATTGGGGTGCTCTCATTGTCAAACTGGTCCCAATGTTCTGTATGGGTGTTTACAAAGCATCTGATGATGAGTTAGTATGGGTCTTCGATGTGAACAATCCTAAGAATAGTTATCACGTTCCTGCTCGCAATCTCTCTACCTATTCTTATTGATCATGGCAACTTCTGCATCCCGCGACACTACTACTGGCACTAATTATGAAACAGAAGTAGAAAATCTTTTGGAAGAATTTAGTGATCATAAAATAGAGTCACAAGTCATGGTTGGTGTAAAACGTAATGGTGGAAAACACTATTGTGATATTGTTATCAATGACGATGAACTTATCAGTCTAAAGTATCAACGTGTGCAAGGAACTGCCGAAGAAAAGATTCCTTTTGAGTTCATGAAATTGCAAAACGCAATTGATGATCATGGATACAAATCTGCAACAATTGTTGTTGCTGGACCTGACAAAGCATGGAAGTGGAAAGAATACTATCTTTCTGAAGAGTTCTGTGCTAAAATGAAATCTATCTATCCAGATGTTCGTATCATCAACCACAATCAATTTGTTCAAGAGTATCTCTATTCATGACATCAAACGCACTTCAAGTTCTAACAGCAAGCACAGGCAATCGTAAAGATACGTGGAATACTCCTGTAGAATTTGTGGGTGATGTTGTCAAGTTTTTTGATGGGCAGATTGATACTGACCCATGCTGCAATGATGTAAACAATCCAAACGTACCTGCCAAGGTTCTTTATACTGAAGAAACTAATGGTTTAGCACATCCATGGTGTGGTAAGGTTTTTATGAATCACCCCTATTCTGATTCTAAAACTTGGATTCCCTATGCTGCACACCAGTACGAAACTGGAAATGCAACAGAAATGGTTCTTCTCATTAAACTGGACGTTTCTACAAAATGGTGGAGATCTATCACCAAATATCCATGGATTGCTGTTAATCGTCGTCTAAGGTTTGGTGCTGCTGCTAGCGCAGCACCATTTCAGTCTGCTATCATATACCTTGGGACTGAACTTTACCGATTTAATAATACTTTTGGCAAATATGGCACTCTCTATGTGCCAGTCCAAGAACCGGAGCAGATCTCTTGACTTTTGCCCTGTCCTGTGCCACACTGTAATTATGAAAAACACACACCTCCAACACCCCGAAGATTCCATCCTTACTGGTGATCTTTCTGCACTCGATTGGTTTCTTGCTGATAGTGATTTATCAGTAAAGATTGATGGTGCTCCCGCTATTGTTTATGGTACAAACCCTGCTAATGGAAAGTTCTTCGTCGGTACAAAAAGTGTCTTCAACAAAGTCAAAATCAAGATTAACCAAACGCATGAAGAAATTGAGCAAAATCACACTGGGGCAGTTGCTAAAATTCTGCATCATTCTCTTGATTGCCTCACTCCTACCACCGGTATTATACAATGTGATTTTATTGGGTTTGGTGGTGATGATACTTTCACACCTAATACGCTGACCTATGTGTTTGATGATATTATTCATCAGGATATTATCGTAGCACCACATACGTTCTATGCAACATCTACAGGTGAACTTAAGGACGCATTTGTTGTAAGTGATGGCGATGTTTTTCCTACCTTCACTGATACTGACCGCTGTAAGTATGTCCGTCCTCGTGTATGGCAACTCGATGAAGATTTTGATGAGATTGTATCTTTTGCTCGTCAAATGTCTACCATGTGTGAGTTCATCGACGCGAAGCAATCACGTCAGATTCAACAACAACTTAACAGCATTATTCGTGCTGGGTTGGATATTGATGACATCACGCTAGAGGCACTGTCATTTGCTAATCAAGTCGATCTAAATTTGCTGCGTCTGTGGTCATTAGTCAAGTCAATCAAGGACGATATGTTGTTCCTGATGCGTAACAATGGACCTAAAGCTTTCATCGGTCGTAAGCAATGTGGTGGCGAAGGGTATGTTCGCACCAATGAATATGGCATGTTTAAGTTAGTCAATCGTTCGTCATTCTCTCATGCCAACTTCAACAATACCCGGTTCTCCTGTGCCAGTTGATCAAAGTGTCCACTACCCCTTGCGCTTTGCCGCTTGGGGTGCCATACTATAAGAGTAGTCAAGGGAGTCCCCCCTCACATGCGTTGCACCAAAGCACAGGTTCTTCAACAGTTCCGCTTCAACTGGCAACTTTATGTCAAACAAAACCCCAATCGCCGTGGTGATGTGATTCTCAAGCGTGAATCTTGGAAAAACTTTGTTGATCAATTGAACGAAGAGGGTTATGTCACTGACAACCAAGCATTTAACTGGACAAATCCTTTCTGATTTCAACCTTACATTCACCCATCACACATTCAAAACATCATGACATTTTGTGCTCCTACAAACAAAGCAGAGTATCTCACCGAGTGCCTGCTCGAAGTTGTCAACAATCAGTGGAAAGTTGATGCTATTGAGTCGGGTCGCAGATTCTATCACAAACTGACCTATAAGGTTGGCAGAAAGTATATCAAAGTGATGGACAGCAACGTATATCCTGACCAGATTCAATCTAACGGTGTGTTCATGTTCGTCGATAAAGAGACCGGTGCATGTTACAAACCTGCATCCTACAAAGCACCTGCGAAAGGTATTCGTTTCTATATTGAATCACTTGTAGAAACCCCTGAAGTTGTTGATGCTTATGGTTCCTTCCTGTATATCCGATGAGAGACATTTTTTCCGATTCGTTACGTCAACTCAACAAACTTTCTATCTACAAACCAATGCAATTCCGAGTTACTGAGATCGAGTTTAATTTTGATGATTCTGCTTCTTATGATAAGGAACCAGGATATTTTCAAACTATTATTGAAGAGACATTAAGTACAACGTGGGAAGCAAGTGATGCTGATGATCTCGTAGAAGAGATTACAAATGCAACAGGATGGTGCGTCAATTCGATTGACTATTGTTATGTTCTTCAATGAACGATGACCTGAAACGTTCGATCCTTGAGTTACAACTTAGACGCTCTGATCTAGTAGAGAAACTCAAGGAGATTGACCTTCAAATACAATTTCTTACCGAACAACTGGAGAAAGACCATGATCTTTAAGGGTACTAATCCATCCCCCGTTTATGTTAGCCACGGATGCGACAACTATAGCGTTTCGGTCTATAGTTCCACTAAGTTTGATACACAGGGAGTGATTGAGCATCACTATAAGACATTCAGAACAAAGTATCAAAGTTATTTTGCAGCAGAAGATGCTGGGTGGAATTATATCAATTCACGTCAATCATGGCAAGCATGGAGAGGAACAATCAAAGCATACGAGAACGCAGCAGTGTGCCAGTGAGCGAACTGTCCACTACCCCTTGCGTTTCGGTCTGATCCGTGCCATATTAGAAGAGTCAAAGGAACGCCTCTCTTCTCATGCAACTCACCTCCAAAGACGGCAACATGGTTGTTGACTTCTACCCCGTCAAGTTTGCCGACGGAACTATTCACAACCGTCTCATGCTCAAAGTTGTAACTTTCGTCGGTGCAACTCAATCCAAGCGTTATATCAACAAGAAAGATATGGCATATGAGATTGATTCTCGCGTTGAGGGTTATGGTTATCAAATCACCGATGATTCGATGATTCCGCAACTCCTTAACACCGCAATGTGTCTTGCTTGCTGATCTATGTCTCTCATCAAAAACTATCTTCACGCTAACATGAACAACGACAAAATCATCGACCGCGATGCACTCCAAGACAACATGATTCAGCAGATCTTGGATGACATGGACATCAAAACAATGATGGCAATTCTTTATGATAACATGAGTGAGAGTTATGATAAGTATTCGGTTGATGAATTGATTGCAGAAGTGGAAGAATACTACCCACATTTATTGGAGGAGTGAACTTATCGGTCGGCACCCGACTCATAAGTCACGCTAATCGGTCAATCCCTGAAACGGTAGCAACCGATACAGCAAAAAACCCAAATCTGTGCCATATTAGAACCATGGAAAACAAATCAACCTTCTCAACCGACAACCTGACTGAACTTCAGGATTTTATGTTCGATACTATGTGCTCCAACGATATGGCAGTCGATTGGTTCTGTGATCGTTTCGGAGTTAATGCAACTGACGAAGTGATCGATTTTGTACTTGATGCTCACGATGCTTTCTTCGGTAACTGAACCTTACTCTATTATGAACATGAACATCTACAACGAAATTCTCAAAGTCTGGAACACCGAAACTCCCGACGACTTCGCTATCTTCAGTGAACTCTACTACGAAATGTTCGGTGAGGATTATGAAATCCCCTACACCACACAATCTACCACTTCTTCCTTCTTTCCCTACAACTGATTTTTAACATGTCTGACACTAAGTTTCTCATTCATGGTCGCAACAATCGCACAATGATGAATAATTGTCTCTCCTATTTGTATCCTACTGCTGAAGAGGCAATAGCAGCATGTCTGAGAAATCATCCTGATTTTGTGATTGATTATGTCTCGATTGATGATACGGAACCTGAAGTTGTCAAAGTTCAATCTCTTCGCTAATCCTAACTTATTCACCAGTTTCAAACACTTTTAACTGATTCATGAACTACACACTCAAGGAACTTCAAAAGCAAGTCAACAGACTCATCGAACAACAGGGTGAAGATGCACATTGTGCGGCATGGATCTTCACTGCTGAAAATTGCATTGTCTACCATGAAGACACAGAGGAGTATCATTTTGTCGCAGAAGGTAATCCCCTTCTAGCAAAAAGAATTTTAACCAATGTTGTTGATGATGATGAAATCTTTTCTAAGATTCAGGAGTGTGTCGATGAAGTTACAGAGGAGCAATATATGCTCTATCAACAAGAATTAGTGGAGGTCTAAAATGTTATTTGTTTCAGGTAAATCGAGGTTCTCTGATTTAACTTCGAGAGTTTACGAGTTTTTTACTGCGATATACGAGATTCGCAGCGACGTAGAAATTTACTCCTGTAATCTACGAGATGAGAACGCGCTTGGATTTACAGAGGTTAATGGTGATGAACAGTTCGTGCAGGTACATCATAGTCTGACATATGAGGAGCATGTGAAAACAATTCTCCACGAACTTGTCCATGTTGTTCAGAACGAGAATGGTATGATTGACGAGGATGAGAGAGAATCACAAGCATATAATTTAGAGGAGGTTCTATACAAGAAGTGGTGTGCCAGTCAGAGAAGTGTCACAACCCCCCTTGCGATCTAAGGTCAGATCTGCCATATTAGGTACATGGGAGGGAAGGACAGACCACCGACCCTCACTCCAATTCTCTTCACTCTACTCTGAACCATGCGTAAAATCGAATCCCAAATGATTGATGCAATCAAGTCTGAAACTGACTGGCAGTCTGGTAACACAAAGGTCGTCAATTTCTTCAATGATAGTGACAAATGTGTAGTTGCTTCTGTCTTTCTTCATGGTAATAAGATTGCTGAAATTACTGACAACGATATGACTATCTTTGATGGAGGTTGGCAGAGTAATACAACTAAGTCACGATTGAACGCACTATGTGTTGCTTTCTGTATTACTGGAGAAAGTGTATTTCAGAAAGATTATGCATGGTATGTTCGCAAGTTCGTTGGAAGTATCAATGGAAAAAATATCTTCAAGACTGAAGATTTTGATAACGGTTATATCTTTGCCTGATGCTACGCTTTACCTTCGGTGATACTCAAAGCATTATCTAAACCCAGATCTTCCAAACAACATCTCATCATTCACATGAAATTCATTCTCCTAGCTATCATTGGTTTCATGCTCTGGCAGTCAGATAGTGCTCGTTCTTTTACTGCTGATACACTTTACAAAGCAGCAGAGATAGTTGAACCCGATGTAAGTAATCGTACAATCGGTGAAACTATTGATAGTTTTCTGAACTAATTGATAGACCTTGGATGTCTCTAAACTCATCACACATTTCACACTATCTAACATTTTCTCATGTCCAAAACACAACTCTTCGATGCACTTGAAACAGCAGAGAATGGTCGTGATATTCTACTCATCCTGGAGGCAATCGAGGCACTTTACTGATACTTACTCTCACACCTGAATAATACTCAAAGGGGGGCAAAATACCCCTTTTTGTGCTATTATACATAAAGATTACCCTTTTTTTATATTAAAAATGGTATTTTAAATGTATTTGTGTTTTATATCGTTTTTCACATGTCTGTGGAAAAAGGTATGAAATAGTGTGGATAAAGGTGTTAGT
>VMHT01096093.1_pt1 | contig 21127 bp, 28 predicted proteins | sample 4693611 | NCBI WGS metagenome assembly VMHT01 (sample SAMN12280063, study PRJNA550983) | marine metagenome | isolation source: seawater sampled from same location over 5 years 0.02-0.2 micron viral filtrate | place: USA: collected off the coast of southern California halfway between the port... ...
AGAATCGCGGTTGGGGGTTTTTCATGGCCATTGGTAAAGCGAGGCAACGACCCGCGTCGAAGACGGATGCGTCAGCAAAAATTTTCATGTCTTACAACTGGTAATGGTAAGCAGGCGATATGCCAATAAAGTTCTGCAAGAACTTGCGTACGATATTTTTGACACCTTCCCTTACTGTATCCTAATGTCTAGCCAAGCCGTGATGACTGTTGCAAGAATAGAGCTACGATGTGACTGATATGCAGTTCGGGACGGAACTAATAGTGTTAAAAGAATAATGAGTATAAGCCATATAGAGCCAACACACCGACGACAGTCTTGACAATGAGCGATGACCCCACATCTGGTACACTATGATCAAGGAACCTGGGACGCCATGCTGGCCGATGCTCCCTTTTGATTTCTGGGTTATGCTTGTCGTATTCTCTCTGGGTGGGCATGATAATAATAGTTATCGTTAGGCTGTTTACGAGCATGGAGCATTTGAACTATGCCTGCCATCCTTAGGATTTTTGTTTACCAAACTGACGCTTCGCTGTCTGTTATTGGGTCAACTCCATCGTATGACCAAGGTGTGGACCTCGGACAGCATGTGGATCTGGAACACTATGAGGTGTCTGACCTTCGGGGTCTACTTGAGATATCGGTTACGGATGTATTGGGCATAGCCAAGCAGGCACAGTATGGCACAATAGAATATGAATGATACGAGCATATAATCTATTTAGTGAGGCGGCCGGTAAGCGATGGTAATGATGCCACACGGCCGGGGATCTGCCCTCCAATCTGGCCTTACCAATCCTTACCGGATCCTATGCTCGCGGTGCGAAACCCATTGGTGATTCTGGTTTGGTCTACCAACGCTTACCAGTCTCCGGATCTGGCTCTGCCCCTACCGTGCGGCACCTTTACCAAACATTACCACCGCGGACTAGGCAGAGGCATTGATGTGAGTGTAGCAGGCATCGTGCACCAGGTGGCTGGGTGGTGTAGGGTTTACACAGCATAGAATGGTGGCACACCATCAAGAGTGGCACACACCATGAGGTCGGTGTCGAAAAGAAAAAAGTTTTTCAATCAGGCCGGTCGGCTTATAAAACAACACGCATGGTGGTAAAACTGGTAGGGCAATGGTAAAATACCCGGGGTATAAAAAAAATGCACAAGGTCTAAAAAGGTCTGCATACCCAGGTTTGACAATCGTGTCGCTAGACCGTATAATAAACCTATGAAGTACTACTACGTTATGTGTCAAAAGGGCAGTGTGCTACATCGTGCATACGTGCAGTTGGACCCAGAATCTGCTGACATACTGCATGACTCATTGGAGCAACGCCACGACCTAGTGCAGGTGTGTGATGTGCTGGCATCACAAGTTGATCCGGATCTGCTGATTAAATAACTGTATGCTCTGGCGTACCATCATCACATATGCTGTCATGCTCACTTGTGCAGTCGCTTTCCATGAGAACACGTTCGCTGTGTTCGAGTTGCGTGAGCAGTTGCAGATGCTGTACCTCAACATGTGGGAGTTGCTACATCAGTTGGAGTACGTGGAGTCACACCAGCGACACAAGGTGTACCAGGAGATAGAGCACATACGCGAGCAGATCATCGACACCATAGATCAACTGGTGGAGCACGATCAATCCCAACATCCGTAGCATATATACTTGTATGCGTTCCAACCTAACATTCTGGGTCATGGTCATGGCAGTGAGCATATACCTTGGCATCTACGTGCTCTAGCATGGACCTGGTGTACATCATCTCAGGCATATTCATCTCAGCGATAGCGATAGCACTGTATCTGGGTCACACCAACGGCACACTGGCATGGTGAAGACGATCCTCATGATCATTGCCATATTCGTGGTGCCCGGTGTGATAGCGGGTGTGGTCAGCAGTTACAGGGCGGGTCAGAAACCCCATCGGGACCTGTACCGGAAGTTGCAAATTTTTTTGCACAGGAAAAATAAAAGGTAGCCCTAGCCATTCTCCGCTGTTATAATGGAACAGTATCAGATGCATGGCAACTGTGGGATCTGTGGATGCGAGAGTGGAACGGATCCCAACGCCATCCGCGTATCACGTATGTGATCTTAACACTACAGTTTTGATCTGCAACATGATATATAGTAAGAAACAGAGGAACACACCCACACATGATATACACGGACCAAGAGCACGAATGGTTGAGCAAACCAAAGAAGAAGAGAGTCAGCAACCAGACCCCGGACGGATCAGCACCGGTCAAGAAGGACATGCGTAAGCATGACTGGGCGATCACAACGACCATAGAAGTGGACGGCAAGCGGTACACGGTGCCCGTGCAGGTATAATGGAATTCGCAGAGAAGCACATCATATAACAGCACATATTCCAGGTTGACCTGTCTGTGGTTATAGTGTATTATAACTGTATATGCCACTTACACCAATAGTAATAGAACAGACATCCAAAGGTGAGAGAAGTTACGATATTTTCAGTAGACTTCTAAAGGATAGAATCATTATGTTGGAAGGACCGATAGAGGAACACACTGCTTCAGTGCTGTGTGCTCAACTGTTATTCTTGGAGTCACAAGATGCCCAGAAGGATATAACCCTTTATATCAATTCGCCGGGCGGACTGGTAACGGCAGGCATGGCGATATACGACACCATGCAGTATGTGAGATCAGACATACAGACGATAGTGGTGGGCCAGGCTTGTAGTATGGGCTCACTCCTAGCAAGTGCAGGCACCAAAGGCAAGCGGATGATGTTGCCACACGCACGACACATGATACACCAGCCCTTGGGCGGTGCTTCAGGACAGGCCACTGACGTTGAGATCAGGGCCAACGAATTACTGAGATGGAAGAAGGAACTCACAGAGATCTACGAAAAGACCACGGGACAGCCGCTGGAAAAGTTGAAAGCGGACATGGAGCGTGACAAGTTCATGAACGCCGAGGAGGCAGTGGCGTACGGGCTCGTGGACAAGATAGTAACCAGCAGAGAACAGGACAACCAGGAGTAACATGACAGACGACAGATCAGAAGACCTATCATACGAGAACGAGGGCATGAACAGGAGCACAGTGACTATCACACTCAAGGAGTATGACGCACTGCGAGAGAAACAGAAATACATCACGGACAGAGACCTTATCGGTTGCATAGACAAGATAGAAGAGCTAGTCAGGGCACTGAGAAAACACATAGTAAGATCAGATTTCGAATAATTAACAGTATGTTTTACATCTGGCACACACTAATAATCGCCACCTTCATAGCGGTGGCCTACTACATGGGATATCATCATGGCGGCAAAGAAGCCAAAGTCAAAGAAACCATACGTAAAGGTTAGACTGGTACCCGAGGATTCCAAGATGAAGGATCACGGGTTCTACTACTACGCCATGAAACCCGGCAAGGGCGAGAAGCAGAACCAGAAACTGCGAATGCGTAAGTTCGACCCCATCACGCAGAAGCACATATGGTGGGTAGAGAAGAAACTGCCACCGCACAGCAAGTGACGTTCGATCCAGGTTCACAACTTGATTATCCCAAAGGCGCCGAGGTCACAACCATCAAAGACATGCTGGACGCATCTGTTTTCGAGATAGCAAACAACGAATCCGCCAATCTCCATGAGCACGGCGAGTGCTTCCGCAACAGCAAAGCGTGGGGAGATCATTTGGTCAAGACAAGCACACCGGTAATGATGACCAACGTCATGAACAATGACATCAACCAGCACATACAGGACAAGGTACAGCAACTGATCGGTGACTACAACACCAGGTCGGTGTATCAGTACTGGCCCGTGGGCAGTTACATACCGTGGCACGGTGATGGACTACACAAGGCCGCACTCACGATATACCTATCTCAGCATGGCGTAGATGACGGCGGGTACTTCATGTACGACGATGGCAAGGGCATTAAGGCGATAAGACCTGTGCCCAACAGGGCAGTGTTCGTGACAGGAGGCATATACCACACGGTCACAACAGTCAACCAAGGTTCAGCACTGAGGCGAACCATACAGGTCTGGCTCCAAGACCCGAGTTGATCTTTACAAAATTTACAAAATGATTATTTGAGGTACGGACCTTTTTGCCCTTTTGGCCTGTTCAGTATTTTCTTTTTGACGTAACGCTTGTTACCTATCTGGTAGACAGTGGGCTTCGGTTCATAGGAGTCAACGAGTGATTTCTTGTACGCCTCGAACCATCTTCTGATGTGTCTGAACATAGTAAGCCCTCCGTCATCAATATTATTTCTTCCAGAATTTTAATTTTGAACTCGCTTCTGCTAGGTCTTCAAATTTTTCATTCACATACCAACCAGCCGCGAAACCAACTATTAATCCAATTGTTAAAAACATTAGGTGCTCCTTATTGTGCTTCTACTGGTGCAGGTTCGTTAGTGATCAGTATCCATGCGAATACTACAACGATAACAGCAACACCAATCATTGCTTTCTTATGTTTCTTAATTTCGTCAATTATTTTTTTCATTGTACGTCCTCCTATAGGTACCTGTATTTAGTCCATATTTGGGTTGGTGTATGTGACATTTCCATAATTACACATGCAACGCCACATATGTGACGTGATGAGCAAAATTGACGCTTCCTGTATAGCGCCAACATCTACGTGTGATTCCACACTAGCATTTACAATTAAAACAGTTTATAATAAGGAATGCTAGAACACATACCATACATAATGTCAGGAACCTTGATCGGTTATGTCGCTGGCCTCATACCCGGGGTAGGAAACACAATCACACTGCTAATGTGCTACCCTCTCATAATGGACGCCAGCCTGTTGAACATGCTGTTGTTCTATGTTGCCATGATATCGGTCTCGCAGTTCAGTGGATCCATAGTAGCAACGGTGTTTGGTGTGCCGGGGGAGTCATCCAGTATGCCCGCAGTGGCAGAAGGAAAAAAACTTTTCATGCGAGGTCTGGGAAACTTTGCCATATCAAACGCGGCCATCGGAAGTGTGCTTGGGTCTATAATGACCGTGGGTGCAGTGTTCCTGATACTGCCTTGGGCATTGGACCTAGTCAAGACATACAGTAGTACAACAGTCAGATTATCAATACTACTGGTTGTAACAGTCAGTGTCATATTCTTGTTTGGTAAAAGCAAGACCAACAATGCAGTCGTGTTCTTCATAGGAAGTTGTTTGGCATTGATCGGTTTCCATGAGATAGGTGCGTTCACGTTCATGCAAAATATTATTCCTTACGATACTTTCCCCAAGTTGTTCGGCGGACTTCCTTTCTTTCCTGTGGTTGTCAGCCTATACGCTTTTCCATTGCTCTTAAATTCTAGGGAGCAGTTCAAAAACTTTGCATCAGGCAAAGTATACGATGACAAGAACAGCGTCGTAGAACACTTGAAAGAATTTACACGCAACATTAGATCTGCACTGAGGGGTGGAGCCTTTGGGTGCATAGTTGGATTCATACCACACATGGGAACCATGCTGTGTAGCACTGTGAGTTACATATGGGAGCAACGTGTTGGCAAGAAGAACAAAACATTCCGCGATGACGGTGATATCAAATCGCTAGTGGCGGCCGAGACTGCCAACAATAGTTCTATATTCACAGGCATACTGCCTTTACTGTTGATAGGCATACCAACCTCGGCAAGCGAGGCCCTGTTGTTGGGCATAGCGGAGACAAACATATATGTTATAAATTTCACCACAACTATTGAAACAGATCTGTTTCACACGTTGGTCATAGGATTTGTTATAACAAATATCACAGCCTTCTTTTTGAGTTGGCCCGCAGTGAGATACGTCAATCTACTCACACGGATCAACATGAATTATATTTTTTACTTGACGCTGGCCATACTGGCCGTGTTAGTATATTACACAGGATCTATTGCAATGGATGAGTTGTTCTACGTTGCGGTGATGTTAGCCTTGCTACCGCTTGGTTATCTACTAAGAAAGTATGAGCCATTGGTACTGCTAGTGGCCTTTTTATTAACTGATAAAATTATGGAAAGTGGATTTGCATTCTATCAAATACATTTTGGATAACTTGGACAACTAAAAGGAGAAATATGAAACAATTAACGATAATGATCAGTGCGTTAATATTTGCATTGTCTACGTTTGCCGCGGCAGACAAACCTGTGCTTGACGTTGTGGTCAACGGAAGCAAAACAGGAAACTCAATGAAGATGGGAGTCATTGTACACCAATTCCTAAAGTCCAAAGGTTACGACAGTGAGATCGTACACACAGACGGTTGTGTGAACACCGCCAACTACATGGCAAAGGACACAGGAAGACCGGGTTGGTTTTTGTACAGTGGATCAACTTTCGCATCTGACAAAAGAAAACCACACGGTTGTCTGATGGAGCCAACTGAAGAAACTTTTATCACACCGTTCTTTATGAGACATCAAACCATGTGTACGTTGAAGTCAAACAACTTCACAACAATGGAAGCGTTCTTGAAAGGCAAGGATCGTGTCACGGTTGCGATAGGAAAGTCAAGACCCTTTGATCAGTTCGCAGGGTTGGAGCAACAGTTTGGTATTGACTTCGTTGAAGTGAAATACAAAGGATCAAGTAGGACATTGAAAGGCCTTATAGCAGGTGACACAGATTTGATCTACACGGGTTACACCAAGAGAGAAATACAAAATCCAGAGACGGATTGTTTCGCAGTGAGTGGTGATGTGCCAGGAAAGGCAAAGTTTGCTGACATGTTCCCGGAGTGGAACTTGGCGAACATAGGTCACTACGTGTTTGCTCATTCGGTGAACATACCCGCTGACAGAATGCAAGAAGTTAAAGAGTTACTTCATGAAAGTATGAAGACTGGTAAACTTAAGGAGTTCATGGCAATAAGTCATTACACTCCCGGGTATGAACTTGATGCCAACGGTATCGGTATTAAGGAGTTCTATGACAATGCCTATGCATTGTTAGGAGAAAGCAGGTAAGTGGATCCTAAGTTAAAAGAACTTTCTGAAAAGAGCACCATTGAAGTTGAAACCAGTAAACGTAGGTTCTACTGGCATGCGGACGGATACAAGTTCAACAACGTTAACTTGGCTCGATGGTACGAAAAGGAAAACAACACCTGGGTGGAGTTTGTTGATAATCAGTTAGATCTGATTAGGCGGAATCTGTCCACACAGACTTTTGACCCAAACAAGGATTACAATGTTGAATTCTGTAGGCATTTGAAAAAAACATTCCCCAAGGTATGTCTATTGTTCAGTGGCGGATACAACGCCGCAAACATATTCTACTATTTCGTAGAAAACAATATCAGCATAGATGAGGTTGTAATTAACATAGGACTGGACATTGAACCAGAGATCACTGATGAGGTATTGCTGAACTGCAATCCGCTTTTAGAAAAATACGCCCACCTAGTCAAGAAGACAACTATTTTACAGTATACGTATGAACAGATACGTAACCATTGGAAAGGTGATTGGTCTTTGTTTGATAAGCCATGGGGTCGTATGCCGCCTAGGTGTCAGAACATATCGATAGGGTATGGAATGAAAACTGATCCAGAGGCAACTTACATCAAGGGCGTTGATAATCCAACACTTGTCAGTTATAAAGACAAATGGTATGCAGTATGTTTGGATTCAATGACAGGTGGTACATATGAAATACCAAACTTAACACTGTTCTGGTTAGACGGCAACAACATCATGAGTCACATCAAAGATGCAAGGATATACAGAGAATGGCTGATTGAAAATAAAAAAATAAAAGATGGACTACAATTTTTCTACATGAAGGACATGCTGAAAGGAAAACACAAGACACACGGCTATCGTGAGATAGCAAACCCAGACGCCAAATTGAAAAAAGATGTCAAGAGAACAATAAGAAAACACAGGATGATAGATAAAGAAAAATTCACAGAGATGGCTTATTACTGCAACGCTCTTGCAAAGGTGCAGGAGATACTCCCACCAACTGATCAGGATGGACCGGGCGAGCCCGCCGACATTGGAACAACAGGTACAGGAAAGGTACGTCACGTTACAACATTACAAGGTGCTGGTAAGTTCGCTTGGTTTATTGATATTGATTCACTAAAGGTTTATACACAACAGGAATTGATCCCGCACGGTTTTTAACTTGCGTCCAGTTTTAACTGGGTTTGTACTACGTGTGATCTAGAAACATCCTTGTTGTTCACACCTACTGTGGTTCCCATTTCCCTTATGGCAGTCTCTAGCGTATCTGCTGTCCAACCACTACGCTCCATTGTTATATCTAACCTGCCTGATGCCGCGTTGTCTATCCTTTGGAATATTATAGTACCACGCTGTAATATTGTCCTTGTTATATTGTGTACAGTCTCATCGTAACCTAGTTCGGTTCGAAGATCAACAACGGACGAATCATCAGCAACTAATGTGATATGGAAGAACTGTGCCTCTGCTCCAATGTAGTTGTCTGTCTCTCCTATTGCATCTGTGACTTTGAAATTGTTTGGAGTGGTAGGCATTACTTGTAAGTGTCCTTTGCTTTACAAGTCTCTGGTGCAAACATGCAACCCAACGCATTCGCGATGCCTTCCATTTTACCAATAGAGTCTGTGATCGTGCTAGCCTTTTCTTCCTCAGGCTCTATCACGGTGGGTGAAATTGTTTTTTGTACACACCCAGACAGTCCTATCAAAACTAGCAACAGGATTATGATTAGATATCTTTCTAATTCTTTATTCATACGAATTATTTACACCGAACAGAGATACTATAATATGGTGTTGTTTGTTATTGGAATTTGTTGGCGTCAGTGGCAACCTTGCCAGTGTTCACGCCATTCTTGATCACATACTTCTGTGTGCCGTTGGCACCCGAGTCTACTTCCTTACGCAACGACTTATTTAGAAAAGCCTCTTTGGCTTTCTTCTGCATCTGTTTTGCGTATTCAAGTATTGAATTAACATCTCTCATAACAGTTGCTCCTTTTCGTTTAGTTTAAAATATTATTTATGTGTTGTGAACATACCAGATATGCATATAGAACATAGCATTATATCTTGCTAAATTACCCAGACATACAGTTACTCCAGAGTATCCTTTACCATGCGTGTGTGTGCTTGTGTGTGCGTTTAACAGGTAGACTTAAGGTGGTTTATAGTGTAGTATATGTACTGTGACGCCGCTTTAGCTCAGTTGGTAGAGCAACTGATTTGTAATCAGTAGGTCCGCGGTTCGAATCCGTGAAGCGGCACCACATATACCAAACATGCCAATATTACCAATATCACCAAAAAACTCAATGGCCTTGCATGTAACTTGGTATTTTTGGTCCCTTCGTCTATCGGTTAGGACAGCGGGTTTTCATCTCGCAAAGAGGGGTTCGACTCCCCTAGGGACTACCATGTGTGCCTGTAGTTCAGTTGGATAGAATACAAGTTTCCTAAACTTGGGGTCGCAGGTTCGAATCCTGCCGGGCACACCATTCCACAATAATTAATTGTGTGAAGAAGTTTTATTCGATCAAGTTGAAACAGTTCAAGGAAAACATTCCTCCCAAACTCGCGGAGCAGATGTTGATAGATGAATCAAAGTTGATCAAGTATCTTTGGAAGAACAAGGCATTGGAGTTTAGGTATCCCAAACACAAAAACAGATTGGACCTGTACGCAGACACCAAGTACCTCATGATGGGTAAGTTAAAGTATCCCACGATATTTGGCAAAAAGGGTAGGATGGGTTTTATGGAACTATATATAGTGCATAGGATCAACCAAAGGTTGAAATTAGCAAAAGGAAGCACGTGATAAAGTTTGGCCATTACACAGACAAAGGGTTACCCAATCATAAAGACAACTCTGTATATACAATTCAGAATGGTTACAAAACTAATTCACATGGTTATCGTTGTCCCGAATGGGATCCAATGCCCGATGGTAAAAAAAATGTTGTTGTGTTAGGTTGTAGTCATACTTTTGGTGAAGGCTTAGGCGAAGAAGAACACTGGGTGGCGCATCTTTCAAAACACAACACACAAAGATTAAGATACTGGAATTTGGCATTGCCAGGTGCTAGTGCCGATTTAATTTTTAGAATATTACAAGGCACTGAGCAAATAATAAATCCAAACATTATCATAGTTTGTTGGCCGGCATGGAGTAGGAGGGAGAGATTGTTAAATTTCAATAAGAAACCCATGCATCAGATTAATATCACTTCAGGTGATCCGTTATTAAAGTTTGAAAACGAAGACACAGATCAACAAAACTTTTTAAAGAATATTTTCTTACTAGAAAAGTTTGCTGAACGTAATCAATGCAAGACTTTCCATTGCTTCGCACAAGACTCATATCAAGAACATATCAAAGGTCTTAACGTGTTAGAAGACTATACAATTAAAAACTGCTGGCCCTACTGGGACAAGTTTGAACAGCGTATACCTTACAATGAACCTAGCATGGCATCAGACGGCAGGCATTACGGAATAGAACATCACGAAAGATTTGCTAAACTTTTTTTAGACTACTTCGGTCCTAAGTTGAGATAATAATCATACACTGATATACCACGTAACGCATCTTGTCTCTTTATGAATGCTTCAAGTTGATCACTGTTGTCTTCGTCGACTGCAATCTCTTTTGGAGACATGTGCTTGACTAGTGTTGTGAATTTATTTGTGTACTTTACATTCAACACGCTAGGTTGTTCTAGGAATGCCCAATCGTGTGGAATGTTCTTGTTCTTTGCAAAGTTGATTATGTCAGGCAAGTTCTTAATGTTCAAACAACTTACGGTAGTCCAGAAATCTAACTGCAATAGTTTGTGTTTCTTTTGCAACTCTTGATATGCATCTACAGTTTTTTTATAGTTGTCCCACTTTATCGGCCAACGTGTGTAGTCATGCACCTTGCCTATACCGTCTAGACTCATAGTGACAATTACCATTATGTTTCGTTTGAGAACTTCCTCTATCTCTGGTATCATCCTTGATCCGTTGGTGTTCATTCTTACTATCTTGACATTGTCGGGCAACGACTTCAGTATCTTCTTGTAGTTCTTGCTGGCCGTGGGCTCACCGCCGTTTACATCGAATTCTATTATCCTCTCCTGCGGTAACTTCTTGAACACCTCGTAGTTGTCTACACGCGGATAGTCTTTGGACTCGAGGCTTCCTATCTTCGTGCTCAGTCCAGAGTGACATGATTGGCAGGCGCTGTTGCAGACGTTATCCAGTACCCCACCGACGATGAGATAGTCTTTGCGTATAGGGTGCAACATCTTGTGTCTTGTTATACTGTTGGTCCGTATGCTCTCGCCTTTTACTTTCTCTGAACGCTGACACCTGAAACATTCCATAGGCCATTGTCCTTGCTCCATTGTCTTACGAATGTTGGCCATCCATTCACTGTGTTCAAGTTCTTCATAACTTTTAAATCCTTTAGCATTTATCATGTGTCCGCACTTGCCCACGGTGCCGTCGTTGTTCAGTCTTATGAAATGATCTATTCTAGGACAGTGCATGTTTATACCTCTTAATTAAGTAACCAATGTTCACAGTTTCGTTGTAATAATTTGTTAGGTGTCTGTCCACTGCCACGAATGATTCGATCACTGGAACATCAATTTTGGATTCACTTTTGTGCATGTGCACCTCTGTGATGTTTGAAATGTGTTTGAATGGCCTTATGGTGACGAAGCCTTTGTAAAATTTGTATAGATGCAACAACCAAACGTACTGTGGAGTGAAGTGCCTATCATATATCCTGCCGGCGTTTATTTCCTTCCAGGTGCTTTCAACGTCTAGTTTATTTTGTCTACAGTATTCGTTTACGCCCGAAACAAAACGCTCCTCAGGTTCTCGTATCATTATCTCCACGTGATTGCAGTAGTCTATCTCTTTGTTAACATATTTCCTATCACACACAGACATTAGTGTGCTTTGTCCTACCCTGAATATGGGGTAGATAGTGTGTGGTCCCACGGCAACGACTACACAGTCAGTGTTCAACAATTTATTCCAATGTGTAAGCATCTAATCCTTCAAATAGTTCAGGAAACACAGTACGTGCGTCTTGCTTACGCCTTTGATCCATGACTCCTAGGTTGTAGTAGAATGACTTCATGTTCTTTTTGAAATTGGTCGTTGTGTAGTATTCTATCAAGTTCTCATAACTGTTTTTCAAATATCCTGTTGGGTGCTTGTCTAATCTTGCGTTCAGATCAAACAATACGTCGTGCATCATTTCATCAGGTAGGTTCATTGTGTTAAGATGGGGCGGACTATACAGCGGACCTATTACAAAACTGTTGTCATTGAATCCTTTGCCTTTGAGATGTTCTACGCAAGAATGGATGCTTTTATAATTGAGTATGAAGTGTAACATGTTGAATGTAATCTTGTGATCTAGTCCACGTATCACGTCCAGATTGTTGCTGAAGTCCTGCCAATTACCATGATACCTTATGTAATCATACTCTTGCTCAATGCTTTCAACACTTACTGTCCAGTGTACGTTTGGCAGTTCGCAAAGCAATTCAAATATGCCTGTGTCCGTGGTACTGAGATTTGTGTTTACCCTAACGTGGCAGTCTGGGTTTTTCTGTTTCAGCAAGGTTAGGAACTCCATGTTCTCTTTCATCAGCATAGGCTCACCACCTGCCAGGTAAACATTTTCAAGTTGTCCTATGTTTTCAAACACGAAGTCTTTTACTTCTTGTCTTGCGTTCTTTTCAGATGCAACTTTTTTCCCTAACTCTGTGGCCCACTTGCTACTGTAGGATGGACTGCAATACACACACGCTTGGTTACAGGCATTGGTCCATCTAAGGTCAACATGTTTCAATGAGAAGTTCTTCACCTTGTCGTAAAAATTTAAATCTTTTTTCTTGGCAAGTTCTTTGAGATAGTATAACCTACTACTGATACTGCTGAGATTGGATCTGCCTTTCTCCTGTAGGTAACATCCTGCACAGTTGTAAGGTTTCTTTTCATCGAGCATTTTCTGTTTGAGTGTTTTGTTTTTGTCACCGTTCAGTATATCTTTGATGTTCTGCTTATTAATGTTGCCCAATTGTGTGTTTGATATTATGCAGTTCTTGACATTGCCGTTTGGTTCAAGTTCAAAACCGTGCCATGGCAGGGTGCATATGCTTTTGTTGGTTAAAAATTTCTTGGCGTCCATTATACTATGTCCTGTTGTTCTAACACTTGTCTAACATACTGCTCTGCAGATATGCTGTTTGGCTCACTGAATGACTGCGTGTTAACACTCCCCGGCCTTATCAGTTCCATCGTGATGTTGCTGGCCTGCGAATGTAATTGAACGTGTGCCAACTCCAATGCCATTTTCTGATTCCTGTATTCCATAGACTCCCTCATGGTAAGTCCGTTTATGTGTTTGTCTTGATCCCATTCACATACTTTAGTTGATATGTTCCAGATGTGGTGTGCCTCTTTTATTTCACTCCATCTGTGCCATACTTCAAACAACAGTTCGGTTTGAGCGTACATGCTTATAGCGTTGTTGATGAACATGTCACAGGGTTCGATCAGCGATGCAGTGTGGACTACCCTCCTTATGTTCTCTCCGTCGCTACGTGATATCCCAACTATCTCATGACCACGTGATTGCAACTGGTCTGCGAATTCTTTTCCTATACCTCTCTTGTGTCCGGTTATTGCTATCTTCATTAGGAATATTTAATTGGTAATATTGTCCGTATTATTTTTTTACGTAATCGATTATGTCTTCTACTGAGATTTTTTTAACCTCCTCGTATGGTAAGACAAAACTATTTTTTATAATTTTTTCATTCAATGGTTTAGGACAAATGTCCTCAAGAAGCATTAGTTTGTGTTCATGTGTTACTGATATTCCTTTTGCAAGACATAGTATATCCCCGAACGTTCTATTTTGGATGCTTAATACTTCACGTACAAATTCTTCAAAGTCTTTTGTGTCTGCTTGTCTGTTATAAGGCCAAAATTTATCTTCACACTCGCCTATTAGTTCTTGGAAGTTGTTGGTCCTATATTCAAAATAACGATCATAGAGACTATGCTTGAACTCGTCGAGATCCTTAGGAACGTCGATGCTAATGAATTTCGCCTCCTGGTATTTTTCGCCGAGGGTGTCAACAAAGTAGTGACTAGGCACCACAATGTTCCTATCAACTGGTAAGTCCATGTCAGAAAAATCTATTCGACTCTTGTGCATGAGAAATTTTTTGTTGAAGTGTTCATTAGTGATGATCGTTCGTCCGTTGATCTGTTTTGCATGTAAGGTGCGGAAGAAATTATGTTTTGATATCCTGACAGCAAGTCCCTCGCCACGACACCCATGTGCATAACATATGAACAAAGTCTTATTCATATTGTACGTTCATGTAAGTGATAGGATCCTTTTCTACACGCTCTGCCATCTTTGTGAACTCGTCGAGGTGTGCGAACTTCTGTCGTCCCATGTCGATGTTTGTGTTCCAGTCCTCTATCTTGTTGAAATATACCCTGTCGGCGTTGTACTTGTGTCCCAAGGCCAGCATGTCCTCCATCTCGTGCCAGTTGTCTGCCTGTACCACCATGTGCAGGCCCAGTTGGAAGTTGTGCTTTTGTTTCAGTTCAGCGATGCACTCGAGGTTCTCATTGACCTTGTCCCAACGTCCACCCAGCCTCAGTTTCTCGTATGTGTCTCGACTCGATCCGTCTATGCTGACTCCTAGGTCGTCGAGGTTTCGTATTACGTTCTGTATCCTGTGATGGAACTCTTTGAACATAAGTGAATTGGTCAGCAGTGAATACTTTATGTTGTCACGCTCCGGTGTCTGCTCCATGAAGTGCCTGTACACGTGTGATGCGAAAGGATCACCGTCAGATCCAATGTGCACCTTGATCGGGTGAGCGTAGCCGTGCAACCAATCATTAATGCTGTCCGATAGCCTTATGCCAAGGTTGTAGGCGGATCCCTCCTTGTGGAATATCAGGCCGTTCCTGCAACTGGGACATCTGAGGTTACAACTGTCGTCTATGGCCAATCTGATGTGTTTGATCTGATTGGTAGGCGTGTCCTTCTTCCATGGCGTGCCCTTCCTTTTGTGGTACTGTAGATAAGAACACTGTTGGTTGTTACAGTATCTATAAGACCCGTCCATTATGGATGCCTGCATATGTTCACGCACTGCACTTTGCAGTATCTCTGCGAGTGGTTTGACCTGCAGGTTGCCTATGCTCTGTGGTAACCATGCCGCACATTCACACACATAGCAACTGCCCTGCTTGTCTATCAACACAGTGTCAAATGGACGTGGGCAGAAGGTGTCGATCTTGAGATCCTTTTTGGTGTCTATGCCGTACCACTCGAATAATCTATTGTTGAGCATTTTTGTATGCCTCCGTCAACGCATTCTGTTTATGCTGACAGTAGGCCTTGAGCCTCGATCTGTCTTCCCTGGGTGTCGCACCCAACTGCTCGAGTGCGGGTGCCACGGTGTTCTGTAATATATCATACTGCACCAGTGGGTTGGGAACCTGTGTGGTCTTTCCCGTCTCCTCTATGTCATTGAACTCCTGGTGCCCAGCATACTTCTTCTTGGATTCTTCTATGCTTGTGTCTATCAGGCAGTCCCAGTCGATCTCGTGATGGAGGCTTTTGATTTCTGTGTCTGAACGTAGGAAGTCATGATCGATTGTTCCGTGCATGAAGAACCTGTATTGGATGTTGTGCCTTGTGCATACTTCCTGCAGGGTCAACATGTTCTGTAGGTCGTCCATCATGGTGCCCTTCCTTGACTGTATGTTCTCCACGAAGTACTTCTTCCAGTCCACTATGTTGTCCTTGCTACTGCACCAATATCCTGTGCCTCCGGTTGTCTTACCGCCTGTGGGAACATCAACCATGAAGTTCCTGTTGCTTTCGCTCTGTCGTATTTGGTCAGCGAACGGTTGTTTGCCAACGTACAGGTCATACCTGTCGAAGTTCCATTGTGCCACTATCACGTCAGGCTTGAATCTCTGCAGATGGTAGATCAGGCTCCTGGCTATGAACAGGTTGCCCGCGGCTGGACCGCTGACGTCCTTGTGCTTACATCGGAAGTACAGTGGCAACATCTTGGTCCACGTGGGCCAGTACTTCCATCGGGCGTCACTGGGTCCACTGCCTCCTGTGAGTATCTTCATTGTCATTTGTCCGGGTCGGTGATCATGTCCAGTGTCAGTGGCTTTGTTTCTTCCGTCTTCTGCTCGGGCATCACACGTGTCTTCCTGTGTCGCCTACGCTGTTCACGTTCATGTTGCTTCTGTAGTTTCTTGGCACCCCTGGTGCTCTTGTAGTCGTAGTGTATGCCCATCGGAACCTCCTATCTGCTATCCGTAATTATACATGCACACGACTCGGGTGTAAACTATTTTGGTAAATTAATCTGCACTTAATGGTTGCATTTTAGATAAATATGTCTTACAATCCAGAGCGATCGCTAGGCCAGTGATCGCATTTCAAACAACATAGACGGGAGATAAAAACTCTATGAAGATGACTAAGAAGAAAGTGGGTCTAGGTGTGGCTATTATAGCCGCAGTGGTGATCCTATGGTCTGTGCTTAAACCAGCACCGGCAGAAGCGGCTGAAGTGGATTTCACTTTTGGTGCTGAAAGAAAAATCGAAGCAGAAACAAACGCAATGTATCTTGATTCACACATCAAGTTATGGGGCGGCATTGGTGCTACTTCGGGACTCAACTACGACGTGGACGACAACATGAACGCCACGTTCAACTCTTATGAATTGGACTTCGCAAAGGACATAGGTGAGAGTGCGACTTTTTACTTGAACAATGATTTTGATGTAAATCTTGATCACACTGAAACTACAGTTGGTTTCAAATACAAGTTCTAATTTCGTAGACACTGTAGAGTCGATCGAGGTCAGAGATGGTCAAGGTCGGCTTTACGCTTTAAAACGCTTCGCGTTATTTCTTAACTTACGCTATTTTTGGTAATTTACGCTTACGCCTCTTTGGCTGATACCTTAGCCTTCACGAATTCGTATGTGTGTTTAAGGCCTTGCTCTAACGGATAGTTTGGTTTCCAACCTGTGAGTTTTTGTAATTTGGTGTTATCAGAATTACGTCTCATACATCCAGCGGGTCCAGATGGCAAGTAATTCTTTTTGATTTGTTTTCCCGAAATCTTTATCAACATGTCCGCAAGTTGTGTCATTGTGATTGCTTCGTCTGATCCCATGTTGATAGGGATTTGTACATCGTTTTCGATCAATTTGTCTAGGCCTATCATGAGGTCATCGATGTAACAGAATGATCTTATCTGTGTGCCATCTCCCCATATTTCTATTTCGCCTGGGTCGTCTGCTTTTACTATTTTTAGACATGTGGCCGCAACTACTTTTGAATTTTGGAATATGTCGCAGTGTGGTCCGTACATCGCATGGAATATAGGTAATGCAATCTTCATGTCGTACGACTTGGCATATTCGATGGCCAACTGCATATTGTATAGTTTCTCCATACCATAAATGTTTCCTGCAGGATTGGCAGGCCATATGTGCTCGTCTTCATTTAGGTCAGGACCGTTATGTCCTTGATGTTCGGTATTGTATATCATGGCAGACACCGCATATATGAGGTGTGACTTGTTCTTGGCCGCAAAATCCATCGCTTGTATTGTTTGTATAGGATTGCTTCTTCCTGTTGTAAGTTGGTTACCTCCGACGCCTTTGGAGTTTGGCACATCCGCTGACAAGTGATATACTCTATCAAAATCATTTTCTATAGATATCCTCTGTTCCATATCATGTCCAACGAACTCGTCAACAAATACAGAGTCTCCGATTTTGACTGTCTTGTCTATTCCTACCACATAGTGGCCTTGCTTTTTTAGATGTTGTGCTAAATTTTTACCAATAAATCCTTGGCAACCTGTGATAAGAACTTTCATGCCCATATTTACAAGGCTAGTCTTTCAGTGTCTTCCAATATGGGTGGGTCTGCTTTGTGGTTAGGTCTCTCTTCTTTGAACTCATTTGTGCTTTCCTGTCATAACCTTTCATGTGGTCCATGTACTGTCCAAGTTCTGAATTGATAAATGGATGCCTTGCTTTTCTAGAACCTGCCCATCTACCATCATTTAAATCCTCGTTCTTTATTTTATTAGCCTGTTCCATTTCTATCCTCACTGCATCAAACGTAAATGAGTCTGTGTAACCTGTTATCGGAAAATGATTTAGGAATCCTTTTTGTATGTTAAAGAATAAATCTTCAGCATAGTATTGTTCCCATCTCTGGAAAAACTCGTTTGCGTATTTGTGTGCAGTATTAAAAGCGTAGTATCCAGTCTCGGAGAATCCTTTTTTAGGTCTGCCTAGATAAGAAGTAAATGCACTGTCTGGAATAATGTGTTCAAGCCACGACATTGGAATCTTTTCAAATGTTATTATGTCTGCGTCAAGAAACCACAACATGTCTGGTTTTGTTTTTTGATATGCATCTATGCAGGCAAACACTTTGTAACTGAATCTGATTGCATCATATTCAAATTTGTACTGTTGTGGTTGCCATTTTGTCAGTCTTGGATTGTTTTTATTTCTTTCTATAAACTCCTTCAGTACAGGTTGCTCCTTGCACAAATCAAAATATTGTGTACGAGGCAAGTCGAGTTGTTGTGACATGTCATCAGGGTATGCTAAAATTTTTGCATGTTCGGGCCAATTTTCTATGGTGCTTCTAAGTCCTGGTTGTACAGGATTTGGCCAATACTTTGTGCCCCATGTTGTTACTATTGTTAATGATTTCATTTTACTAAATTTGATATAACCTCATAAAGTTTTGTGATTTCGTCTTTAATTGGCACACTTCCGTTACCCACAAAGAAGCCGTTGTTGTGGATGTCATCGGCGGCCGCGTAGTTGTTGTTGTCAATGTGATCTAGGTCTCGCATTACAGGTTGTTTTAGAAAGTTCCTTGATGCAAGAGGCCTGCTTTGGATTTTTTCTTTATCTAACGCTTCTATTACTTCTCCTCTACGCCCTTTAAGTTCTCCGTCAAGCACCATACCAAATGTAAACCAACTACTTACGCCAATTGTTTTTTGTATCCTACACCAAGATTTGTCTTTGAAAAGACTAACGAAATGATTTGCATTCTCCTGTCTAACATCCATTATTGCTGGCCATTTTTTAAGTTGTTCTGTTCCTATTGCACCGCTCATCTCTAGTGGTCTTACATTGTAACCAGGTGTTGCAAAAATAAAATTATCATCGAAAACATTGCCTGTTTTTTTATACAATGGAGAATCGTCTGGCAGTTCTCTTATCCAGCCGTGGGCTCTCATACTTCTCATGTAGTCTGCGTCATCTTGGTTTTTACACAACACCATACCTCCCTCCATTGTTTGTATGTGGTGTGAGAAGAAAAATGAAAATGATCCTGCCAACCCTATGGTTCCTGTGAACTTGTCGCCGTGTTTGGCACCCATGCTTTCACAGTTGTCTTCGATCAATAATAAGTCATGCTTCTTGCATAAGTCATTGATGTAACTATAATCACAACTATTTCCTAGCAGATTAACTGGCATTATTGCACAGGTGTTGGGTGTGATAGCCGCTTCTATTTTAGCAATATCTATGTTCCATGTGTTTGGATCCACGTCGACAAAATTCAATTTAAATCCATTCTGTGAAACAGGAAAAAAAGTTGTTGCCCAGCCGACCACAGGGACAATGATATCTCCCGATAGTTTGTACTTCCATCTCAGTAAACTCAACATCAAAAGGTTTGCACTTGATCCTGAGTTGACCATTATAGCATGTGGTGATCCAAATGTTTCTGCAAACTCTTTTTCAAACTGTTTGACATGTTTGCCCATTGTATACATGTCAGTATCGATTACACGTTTGATCGCTTCTACTTCTTCATTTCCCCATGTTGAGAATGCTAGTGGATATGTCATGTTAGTATTATACTAGTTATTGACGTATTTTTCTAGCCTAAATCCTTTAGAATCAAAACATTCTACATAATCTGAATTGTTTGAATGCCTTATCGTACCTTGTCCCCACACAACATCATGATCGCTGTATGCAAATGCTTTCTTGATTGTTACATCTATGTATTGCCCATTACCAATACCAAGTGTTAAGAATGTGACATATCTCCCTTTGTCGCCACGGAACACTCTGCCATTGGCTATCATTCCTGCAAACTCTACTTTGTCGAGGTACAGTTCTTTCACATACATTCCTGGCATGAAATCATTATGGCTCCACCAACCATACTTCCTGTATTGGAACTCTGGTGTGTCCCATCTATCAGACTTGCTTGGTGTCACAACGTCTATGCCAACACGTTTTGCTTCAGTCCTATACACCCAACGCTTGTATGATCCCTGGCAATGCTTTAAGCAAGACTGCCAGAACTTTTTCTTGTTGTGTGCTTTCTGATATGCAAGTGCCCATATCAGTCTACCCAAATTTACAGCATGAGCTCTACATAAACCAAAACCCGACAAGGATTGTAGCATTGTGATTATCTCATCTTTGCGTGGATGGTCGCCTAGTTTTGTAATGAACTGCATTATCTTCTCTTCGTTCTTTTTGGCGAATGCCCTACGATACATGTCAGCCTCGTATTTGTCTATGCCCAGCACTTCAGATATCCTGTCTATGGCATCATCTTCGTACACTATCGTGTCACTCATACGTTCTGTGCTCCAGTCATGAAACATGGTCGCTTTCTTACGTCCAGACGTAGCGACCGGTCTTATCAGTGCAGTGCCGAACACACAGTCCTTGCTACTCTTTGGTTGGATCGCTCTGAACAGTCTTCTCATGGCCGGACTCTCTGCCTGCGTCACTCCCAGCACATCTCCGCGACACAAAAGGTCCGAGGTAGCGGCATCTTCCTGTGGATAGTCTGTCAGTTTCATTGTTGGATCTATCTCTATGAGTTGCGACAAACCACGATTGGCTAAAATGTCCACCTTTAGGTGTTCTAGGTCCTCCACTTCGTTCTTGTCTAGTAGTATTTGATTTTCCGCCGTGAACAGGCTTTTTGGTAATTGTCTTTGAAACATCAGTATTCCTCCGCAGTGTTTTGATATGCATCTCTTCTTGCCTTTCAATTTATTTTCGAT
>VMHT01084801.1_pt1 | contig 21112 bp, 10 predicted proteins | sample 4693611 | NCBI WGS metagenome assembly VMHT01 (sample SAMN12280063, study PRJNA550983) | marine metagenome | isolation source: seawater sampled from same location over 5 years 0.02-0.2 micron viral filtrate | place: USA: collected off the coast of southern California halfway between the port... ...
ATAGCCGCACCGGCTTGTACTGGTTGCGAAGTTATTTGAGATTGATCATTTTCTCTTGCTAATACTCCTGGGGAAATTAATGTTTCTGCCATTTTATGTTATTTTTATGATAAATATACTAAATTTTTTCAAAAGTTTATTTATTTGGTAAAAACTCACCACTTTCTAAAGAAATTTCTCCGTTGCCATATTTATCTTCTAATTCTTTAGCTAACTTTATTTCTTTTTGTTGTAAACTTTTTAATTGTTCTTTAATTTGTTCTTTTTTTATTTCTAAATTTATTTTTTGCATTTCTATAACGCCTGTAGCTTCTGTAAGATCTCTATATTGTTTTTTTAGATCTTTTAAACTAGAAACTTCATCATTTGTTAAAACTTTTTTTTCCATAAACTTTAATTTTTATATTCTATTATACATATTAATCTTTTCCTGTAAGATTACCCTAATTCAATTGATCGTGCAATTGAACCTGAGTTCATCATTGCTGTACCCCACATTTTAATTTGTCTTGGATTAGCACTAGGAGCACTTGTTTTTAATATTTTTACACTAGCACCTACATATTTACTTGGAGCATTATATACTGAAGATGAATAGGTATATGCTGTACCTAATGTTTTTGTATGTCCTCCATTAATTACACAAGTAACTCCTGATGCAGAAAAATATTGTACTTGGATTCCATTTTCTGTTGTTGTATCTGTACCATCACCTACAAGAACTAATTCTAATATTTGTCCTGTTTGAGCCATATCAACCCAGTTAGTTATATCAGCAGTTGCTGTTGTTACTGCTGAATTCGCATCATCATTTATTAAACATACACTTCTACTTATATTAACAAATCCATTTCCATCAAATCCATCACCAAGTGATCCTGTTCCATCTTTAATTAAAAATCCACCCGATAAATTACTTGAATAATCAAAGTTAGATGCTGCAAATGTTCTAAATGGTGTCACATAAGAACCTGATACTCTTACAGGTCCTACTACATCTAATACTACTGCATTATTTGGATTATTTGTTCCAATTCCAATTAATGGTCTAAGTGAATTATTTTCTGCTATTAAATGTGTTATAGCATTTGTTGAATCATATAAAGCGAATCTATCATTTGATTGGACCCCTAATCTCCAACTAATAGCATCATTTATAAATCTTGTATAAACAGTACCACCAGTTTCACCTGATTCTAATTTAAGAGCTATAGACCCTGTTTTTAAAATATGTAAATCAGCATCAGGATTTGTTGTACCAAAACCTATATTAGGAGCCCCTGTTCCATTTCCTAAAAACATTTTATCATTATCTTCTGATGATAATTTTACTTTTTCTTGAAATGATGAATTTAATATTCCAAAATCACCAGCAGTTTGACCAGCATTGTTTTCAAAAGAAAATAATATATTACCTGAATCATTTTGTATTTCAGCAATTCTTGATGCTGCTGATGCTGATGACCTAATGGTTAATTTTGAATTTGGTGAAGTGTCACCTATACCTAAATTTTTAGAAAAATAACTATCTGCATTTGAATGTAATCTGATACCATCATCTTGATTAGATCCACTTAATATACCTACAAATCCATCTCCACTTGCATCAATTTCTACTTCAAAAACATTAGCTCCTGCATTTTCTTTTCTTATAGCCATAACTCTAGACGCTGCTGAGGCTGATGATTCAACCGCAAGCATAGTACCTAATGAACCTGAAGGTGAAACACCTATACCTACTTTTGATTTTAAAGCTTCTTGTGATAATAATAATTTATTACCATAAGCACTAAGTGGATAAGAATTATTTCCTGCTCCTGATCCTGTAAACATTATGTCAAAATGATCTGTAGAAAGATTATCAGACATTCTTACTCTTGCAAAAAATTCCTCTGATGCATCCGCTCCATATTCTAACCTCATATCATCATTAGCACCATCAAGATGCATTGCTGTAAAAGTATCAGGACTTGATACTTGTGGGAGTTTAATTGAAGCTTCAGATAAAGTACCTTGAAGAGCTGCTATTAACTGTCCAGCGACTCTTACTCTATGTGATGTTGTTACATCACCTAAAGAAGCAGATGATAAAGCATAAAATCTTGCATTTACTTTTGCTGCACCTGAAACTACTAAATCATCAAATGAAGCTGATACATAATCAACTCTACCTGTTGAAATTAAATCACTAATAGAAGCTGATGTTACAGTTAATTTTTGTGCAGAAGAGTCAAATAATAATCCTGCATTTGTTTTTGTAGGTAAATCACCTGTAGCTGCTGTGTAAAAAGGTATAAAACAAGTAGTATCTACTGCCTCATTTGTTAATGTACTAGCTTGTGCTGTAACTGCTGAGTTAGCAAATGATGAAGTTCCTACAAATCCTACTGTTGTAGCTGCTGTAACGGATGATTCAAATGATTTTCCTTTTAAATTTCCTGTATTAGCATTATATTCTAAACCTCCAGTTGCACCACCTGCTCCTACTGTGTCTGTATTTTTTAAATTTTGTGTACTACCACCAACTGATGAAGATGGAGAAAAAACTATAAAATTAGTTTCTGCTGCTGTTTCTTCTGATACTGTTACTGTTGCTGTAGGACCAGATACCGTTCCTGCTGACGTAGCATATATAGCTTCAGAAGCTGTACCATTCATTTGTGTATTTGCTGGTAGATTTAAAGATCCTGAAATTGTAATATCATATGATTCTGCTCCAGTAAAAGCTTGGACTGATTGACTAACCTGAGCGGCTAATACTGGGTTACCAGTTGTTATACCACTATTCGATAATGTTTTTGCCATGTTAAGGAAATTATTTTAAACGTATTTTGTTATAAATATCACAAAATTCCTAACTGTTTATTTATTGCGCTTATTACTGTAGAAGAAGGAATTGATTTAGTACACTCATAATGTCTATCTGTATCTTTATGTTCAGGACACCATTCCCAATCACCCGCGTTTAATTGAACTTTATTAAAACAACCATTACAATTACCTTCAGGTGTAAATACTCTTTCACAATCTTCAAATTCGCTGTAAGGTTCACTAAAACCAGATATCATTGTAACAGGTGTTCCTAATCCCCATGCTAACCAACTTAACCCACTTCCTATACCAATAAAAGCTTTAGCATTCATTATATCATTAGCTCTTTCACTTAATGGAGCATCTCCTGTTTTATCAATTACACCTTTTAAAGTACCACCTAATTTAGAATCATGCCATTCATCACCTAAAGGTTCTTGAGTAATCATTACTACTTTATAACCATTATTATTTAAATGATCAATTACATCTTGCCAACCACCTTTACGATTCCAATATTTAGCGTGAGCTGAACCATGGGGAGCTATTACAACATAATCTCCTTTAATGGTTGATCCTGTATTTTTAAATGTTAATTTAGGTTTTATTTCTTTAAAATCTAATCCTAAAATATCAGAACAAGTCTTTCCTAATGGATTTTTTCTAAAATCTGTAGGTGTTTTATTAAAGTTAATTGTATTATTTTCATCATATTCAGCTTTATCATAATACCACCCAATATCATATCTAGCATATAAATTATAAGCTGTATCTCCTGGTTCTATAAATTTTAAATCAGGATAATTTTCTTTAAACCACTCATTATGAAAAGTTGAAATTACAACTTCACATTGATGTTTTTTTCTAAATTCTTCAACATAAGGAAACCATGCTAAAGTATCACCAATTGCTTTACTATCAAAACAAATCATTACTCTTTTACCTTTAGCATCATACTCACATTCATGTATTACTTTACCTGTATTTCTATTTTTTACTCTAATTAAATAATCAACAAAATATCTAGTATTAGTTCTAGTCCACATATTATTACTAATGTCATGATAATGTAAAAATTCATTTGTTTTTTTATCAATAAATTCAATTCTAAATTCTGTATCTTCAGCCCCTCTTATTTCACAAAATGCTCCTTCTACAAAATGAATATTGTATAAAAAATCATCTTTTTTAGGTTTAATTCTTAAATTTTTTAAATTATTATACTCTTTTATTAATACTTCTTTCATATCATTAAGTAATCTTTAGTTTCTTTTTGTTTATCTAATATTCTATATCCTAATTTTTCTAAATAAGGAATAACTCTATTATCTCCATGATTATTTTCCTCTAACCATATTAATGGTTTGTCTCTTTTTAATAAATTAGTCATTCCTTGCATACATGCTAATTCATGTCCTTCAACATCAATTTTAATAAAAGATACTTTAGGTAAAATTATATAATCTAATGCTAATACTATATTTGGATTATTACTATCTTTAACAACTCTAACAACACCACTATTATTTTTATGTCCATCACTAAAATGTACTATACTAGTTCTACTACCTACTCCTACATTAAAACATTTAATACCTTCATATCGTTTAGTATTTTGAAGTAATAATTGATAATTTTCTAAATATGGTTCAAAAGCATAAATTTCTAAATCTGGAAAATGGTGTTTAAATTGTACACAATGAGATCCTATATTAGCCCCTATATCTAACATTAACCCTTCTTTTGGGAAAAAATTTTGCCATTTATTAAATAATTCAAATTCCCAAAAATTATTATGTTTAACTATATCATCTGAAATCATTTCAGGTGAGTCAAATATAACCATTGGATTGCCTTTAATACTAATTATTTTAGTTGATCTCATTAAATAATTTTATTAAATCTTTTGCTCTATTAAACCAGCTTAAATCATTTGCTGTTTTTAAAGCTTGTTTTATATATTTATTTTTATTTTTTACTATATCATCATATCCTTTCTTCATTTCAAACACATTACGAGGAGCTCTCCATGCACCATGAAAATCAGTATTATGTTCCCAATCAGCTATAATAGGCATTCCACATGCGGCTGCTTCTAACATTGTTAAATTAGGATGACCTGCTTCTAACATTGTTGGATGGACGAATATACGATGAGTTTGATACAATTCCAACAATTCTTCTTCTGTTTGGTCAAATTTTATTTCTAAATTTTTTAAACCAAATACCCAAGGATTAGCACTAAACCAATTTTGATTATTTGATGGACCTGCTATTGTAATTGTAATATCTAACATTTGGGCTAAACCTAATCCATAACCAAATCCTTTTCTATCAAAAGTCGAATCACCTGCTAAACCATTATTAGCTACCATTAATAAATCTCTTGTTCTTTTTTTATTACCTGGTTTATATACATCAGTATTAACGCCGTGTGAAAAATAAACACATTTATCTGGATTCATATAATCAACTAAATATCTAGCTGGCATTAGTGACTTAATTGAACCATTAATTGCATCTAAATTAGTTTTATAAACATGAGATTTTTTACCATAATGATAAACATGATGATCATGTAACTGATAATAATAAGGTACATTATTATTTTGTAATGTTTCTGTTAAATTATGAACATGACATAAAACTACATCAAATTCTCCTGGTTTTATTTGTGATGCATATTTTATCTCTGATTCAACCCCTAGTTTTAAAAAACTTTGGTGAAATTCCCAAACGATTTGTTCAATAGCTCCCCATCCTTTAGGAGGAACGCTTATACCACAGGCTGGATGTACTTGGCATATTTTCATTATTTCCAAAAACTATAAATTCCTTTATCTAATTCATAACTAGGCCATACAAATCTATCTTTCATAGGTTGATCTTTAGCCCAATTCCACATTTCTGTTAATCCTTGTTTCATTGAAGTTTTATATTCAAAATCTAATAAATCAATTGATTTTTGAAATGTAGGTATTGAATGTTTTACTTCATGTCTTCCTTCTAAATGAACTATATTACCACTACCTATTACTTCTCTTAATACTTTAGAAGCATTTTTTATTGATATTTCTTCAATACCTCCTAAATTAATAATTTGTTTACTTGCCTCAGGTCTTACTGCTGAATTCCATAATGGTTCTAATGAATCATCTATGTAACTAAATGCTCTAGTTTGATTACCATCTCCAAATATAGTCATATCCATACCATTTAAATGTTGATACATCCAAATTCCTAATACATTTCTATATTTATCCCAAATATTTTGTTTAATACCATATACATTATGTGGTCTAATAATACACCAATCTAAACCGTGTTGTAATCCAGCTACTTGAATATCCATCTCACAAGCATACTTTGCTATTCCATAAGGATCAATTGGTGCTTGCTGTTGTTCTTCTCTAAAGATACCCCCATCACCATGACCATATACAGCTAAAGTAGAAGTAAATACTAATCTTTTAACATTATGTTTAATACATTCATTAACTATACGAGCTGTTGATTTTAAATTATTATCATAATTATAAGTTCTAATAAATGGAGATAATCCTTCGGCAGCATAAGCAGCAAAATGAAATACATAATCTATTTTATGTACTTCAAATATATTTTCAATAGGATGTTCTATTAAATTCATTTGCCAAAAATCAACTTTAGGATTAATATTTTCTTTAAAACCACCACTTAAATCATCAATACCTACTACTGTATACTCTGGTTTGTTTTTAATTATCCAATCAGCTAATCTACTACCTAGTAAACCTGCTACACCTGTTATTAATACTGTTTTATTCATTTGCATAAATTAAAGGACTATTTTCATCTGTTGTTTTTATTTCTTGTTCAATAATACTAAACCCTGGTAGATGTTTAGTGTATATTTTTTCTGCTGTTCCTACTCTTAATCTTGCAACATTACATATCCACATATCAAAAGCATCCCAAGGTAAATTATTAAATTTATCTTTAATTTTATCTAACTTATCATTATTAATTAAATATGATTGAGCTGGGATAAATGGTGTTACGTCTGTATAAATATCTTCTATTTTAGAACCATTTAAATTTCTATTTTGATAAGGATTACCAAATCCAATTAAATCTTGATCTTGTTCTTTAGCAATTCTACTAAAACGTTTTAATGATTCATATAATTCATTATAATCTGAATCTATTATAACATCACCTTCAAATACTAAAATATAATCATAATCACTATTAGTACTTTGACATATAGCATTTTTATGAGCTAAATAACAACCATAATGACCAGGTGCTAATTTATAATATCCTGGCTTATCTTGAACATCATCAGGTCTATTACAAGTAGATGTTGGTGGTGTTTTTTTCCAAATTTTATTTATTCTTTGATCATATTTAATATTCATTTTTTTACAAAAATCTTTAACATTTTTAATAGATCTTATTTCTTTTTCATTAGTTTTAGGTTCAGTAACTAAATGTAATAATTTAATTTTTTTATTTTCATATTTATCTCTTTCACCTTTCCATTTAAAACTACCATTATTAGGCATTACATTTAAGAAATAATCTTTATCTAAATTAAAATTATGTGTAATAATATGTTCACCTGATTTTAGGTCATTTACTTCAAATTTTACTTCAAATTTATCTTCTAAATCATATTTAACTAAATCCCAAAATGAATATTTTCCTCTAACTTGTAACTTTCTATCAATTATTAATTCATTATTTTTTATAACTGTGTAGTTAATTAATTTACTTTCTTTAGCATTTGATATTGTAATCCAAGGACAAAAATGATTATCTACATCTGTAGGTAAAATTGTATAATATTCTACCATTGAATAATCTTCAAATTCAAAATATTTTTCAGCATCTAATTCAAATTTATCTCTAGGTTCTATATGGTTATTAGAATAATTTTTAAACATATGATATGTTAAATTTTCTATACCATTAGACTCAGCACCATACTTATCCATTAAATTATCATATTCTTTTGCTGTATGAATAGTAGGCATTACTTCTAACATTGCTTCTGGTTTAGCACTAAAGAAATAAGTATAATAACATGGTCCTTCTTGTGCTTCAAATTCACCAAAAAATGTATCTTTTTTATTTAAAATATCTGATATATAATCTATATAACTACTATCTTTTAGTATATAATCAAAATTAATATAGTGTAGTTTTTTAATTCCTAAACTTTTAGCAAATGTAGCGGGGTTGAAAAATGAAGTATAACAAGCAGGTCCATGATATCTATCATTATCTTCACCTCTTAAATTAACATGAGTATCATATAAATCATTATGCATAGTATAACCAGCATAGTATGTATGTTTTGTTAAAATATTATTTGAATCATTAAAAGTATAATCAACCATTTTTTGTAGTTCTTTTGGAACTGGAGTATGAGCTGATATAATAATTTTTCTACCATCTTTTTTAAGTGATTCTATACATTCTTTAGTTGTTTGTGTTATTGCATCACTTACAGGGTAAGTACATACTACATAAGCTTCCTCTTCAGGATTAATTCCATCTTTATTAAGTGTTGATTTAATTAATTTTACATTTGAATCAAAATCATCAAAATTTAAATAACCAATACTATCAAATTTATCAAAGTAATTTAAATAAACTGGTAGATTATACAATAATTGTGGTATTTGATGGGATATAGCTTCTCTAATTACTAAAGGCATTGTTTCTTTATCATTATCAGATCCTCTAGATGTAAATAAAAATAAATCCATACATCCATAAAATCTTTCTACATCTTTTCTTTCATTCCACCATACAATATTTTCTGGTTTATCTTCCATTAATGGTTTCCAATAATATTCAAAATTACCTGCTTGATTACCTAAACAATGAAATTGATATTCAGGTAAAGCTCTAGCATACTCAAAAAATTCTTTTTGATTTTTTCTTGGTGTAAATAACCCAACATGAAGTATATGTTTTTTAGAAGGATCTAAACCTAATTTAGTTAATGTTCTTACTCTATGAAGTCTATCTTGATATTCTATAGGATACTCTACTAATATTTTTGGGATATCTATATTATGATATTGTTGTACTTGCCAATTAGACACAAACATGAACTTATCTGGGAAAAATATTTTATGATTAGTATTAAACGATGAGTCATGCGAAGTTTCAACAATAAAATATTCACGGTCAACATTATATATTTTTCTTGCTAAATCATAATTCATAAAATACTCAGGAATCTCTTCTAGATGTATAATATCAGGTTTTACTCTTTCAATAATTTTTAAAGTTTCTTCTTTGTTATCATCTAACATAAAGAATTTATCTTTATCAACTAAATCTAATATTTTATTTTTTTGGATTACTAATTTACCACCAGTAGAATTATTATATTCAATAAGATAAATTTCAAATTCACCTTTAAGTAATTCTATTTTTTTAACTAAATATTGAGGAAGCCCCCCTGTTGAAAGGTGAGGTGCAATAAATAAGATTTTTTCCATATAACTTGACTTGTTTACAATAAATATAATAACTTTTTACACCATATCCTAATTATTATGATATATCATTAACTTTTACAATGCCAGATGATGCCTCATCATTAATTTTAACAATATTAGAAGCTGTTATACCATTTACATTATTTCCATATCCTGTATCATCAAAAGATAAAAAAGTATTACCTGAAGTATTACCTCCTACATTCATATAACCCGTTATATTAACATCTGATACTGGTCCTAAACCAGTATAATCAGCAGCCATCACCATACAAATTTGTATAAATCCATTAGTTGAAATTTGGGAAGTTGCATTTGAATTTAAAGAAACTTGTTGAGCAGTTGTACTGTCTGGAAATGTGAAACCACTACTATATGCTACTCCATAATTAAGTGATTCAAACCACTGGTCAGAACCATAATCTTGGAAATTTGTATTACTTCCAAAAGCATCTGTTTTTATTAAATAATTATCAGTAGAATTGGTGGATGTTGTTGTAGTTGGTTTATAGTTAAATTTTAAATTAGATAGAGTTACTCCTTGATAAGAAGACATATCAAAAGCCCAATAACATCTTGCAAAACGATATACAGCACCTCCTCTAGTGGAACTTCTAAAAGTGTTAATAGCTAAAATACTAGCACTATCTGAGTTTAGAGTTTGAGTATTAGATTCGTCTGCTTCTCTAGCGTCTTCAGCACTAGATTCGTTTCCAGAAGCAGCAAATGCATTTTTTGACCAATAAACATTAGGCATAATTAAAATTCTTTTTTAGGCAAATAATATTGACTATGATTAAAATAACAATTTGATGGAGGAGTAACATTATGTATATCATATGTAACACTTGGGATGTTATAATAATTTTCTGATCCTGTTATTGAATTCCACCAAGTTGCTTTTCCTCCTACTTTCATTAATGGTGATAATGAAGCAGAAAATTTATCCATATGTTGATCTCCCCAAGTATCTAAAAATAAACCATCATAAGTACTTAAAGTATCTTTTACACTATACCAATCACCTTCAACTATAGTTACATTAGATTTATCTGCAGCCCATGCTTGAGCTCTTGAAATTATATCAGGATGATTTTCTATAATAGTATGTGAGTTAATTGTATGTTGTTGAATATAACCAGCTGATATACCCATTCCAAATCCAATTTCAAGTATGTCTCCTCCTCCTTCACATATATAAGCTGCTGAAGCTGACATTAAGGAATCTTCCCAATCCATCATAACTTCCCAAGTATCATCACCCTCTGTATAATGAATTTTATCTACTTCAAATGTTAAACTTTGTGAAATATAAGCCATAACTATTAAAATTTATAATTCTATATAAGTATTGTCTGGTCTAAAATATATAATATTATTTTCAATCACCCAACCTATTAATCTAACAAATCCTGATCCTGGGGGACTACTGTTAAATCCACCTGAAGCACCACTTAAATATAAAGGTGAACCTGAAGTTATTGGAACAGTTGAACTATCTTTAAACCATCCATCTAATAAGAATCCTGTACCTGTACCATCAAGACCTAATGCTACTCCTATACAATTTTTAACTTTATCTTCATTTGATGTATCTGTAAGTGCCCATGCACCACTTTGTAAATAATAACAAGAATACGCTGTTGTTGCTGGTGAAGTAAACTCAGGTGTTTTTGCTATAAGTCCAATACCAGTTGATAAATTTGATTGTGCTGCGTCATTACCTGTAAAGAATCTTAGTTGTCCTACTCCAATTGAGAAATCACTACTTAATGTAAGAGCACTTGTACTACCATCTAATGTTATTCCATTATTTGGAGTAACTTCTAATGGGTCACCTGATGCTGCTGATGGAGCTGATGAACCTGAAGTACCTGCTGTACCTGAAGTACCTGACACTGAACTTCCTCCTGCACCTCCAGCTGATCCGGATGAACCACCTGTTCCTGAAGTTCCTGAAACATTACTTGAACCTGACCCACCTGAATTACCACCTGAACCAGTCGATCCTGTTGTACCTGAAGTTCCTGAAACTTTACTTCCTCCATTACCTCCTGTATTACCATCTGATCCAGTTGTTCCTGATGAACCACTTGTACCTGATCCTCTACTTAATCCATTTCCTCCTGTATTACCATTTGAACCAGTAGTACCTGTTGAACCAGAAGTACCTGAAGCTCTACTTAGTCCTGATCCACCTGTATTACCAGTTGATCCAGTAGTACCTGTTGAACCACTAGTACCTGAAGTTTTACTAGATGCACTTGCACCTGCTGCACCTGCATTACCTGTAGATCCTGAAGTACCTGAAGATCCTGATGTACCTGAACCTCTACTTAAACCTGATCCACCTGTAGCACCTGCTGAACCTGTTGAACCTGACGTTCCACTAGTACCTGAAGCTCTACTTAATCCTGACCCACCTGTATTACCAGCAGAACCTGTTGTTCCAGTTGATCCACTTGTACCTGATGTTTTACTAGCACCTGATCCACCTGCATTACCTGTGTTACCACTAGATCCTGATGTACCTGAAGATCCTGAAGTACCTGAAGCTCTACTTAATCCATTTCCACCTGTATTACCAGATGAACCACCAGTACCACTTGATCCTGATGTACCTGAAGCTCTACTTAGTCCTGAAGTACCAGTATTTCCTGAAGTACCACTTGCACCTGATGATGCATTTGTTCCTGAAGTTGCACTTGCACCTGAAGTTCCTGCTGCACCTGAGGTACCTGAACCACCAGTTGCACCTGCTGAACCTGTTGAACCAGTAGTACCAGATGTTCCACTTGCTTTACTTGCTCCATTACCACCAGTATTACCATTTGAACCAGTAGTACCACTTGAACCCGATGTACCTGATCCTCTACTTAGTCCTGACCCACCTGTTGCACCAGCTGAACCTGTTGTACCTGATGAACCACTTGTTCCTGATGTTTTACTTGATGCACTTGCACCTGCTGCACCTGCATTACCATTTGAACCACTAGTACCTGATGAACCACTAGTACCTGAAGCTCTACTTAATCCATTTCCACCTGTATTACCTGAAGATCCACTAGTACCTGAAGATGCTGAAGTACCACTTTGTCCACTTTCACCTGAAGTTCCACTTTCACCTGATGTACCATCATTTCCATCTACACCTTTAGAACCATTTGTACCACTTGATCCTGAAGTACCCGAAGCACCTGATGTTCTACTTGCACCCGAAGTTCCTGCTGCACCTGAGGTACCTGAACCACCAGTTGCACCACTTGAACCAGTTGATCCTGTTGTACCTGAAGTACCTGAAGCTTTACTTGCTCCATTACCACCTGTATTACCATCTGAACCAGTAGTACCACTTGAACCTGATGTACCTGATGCTCTACTTAAACCTGATCCACCTGTAGCACCAGCTGAACCTGTTGTTCCTGTTGAACCTGAAGTACCACTTGTTTTACTTGCACCTGATTCACCTGCTGCACCTGTATTACCATTTGAACCACTTGTACCTGAAGAACCACTTGTTCCAGATGCTCTACTTAATCCATTACCTCCTGTATTACCTGAAGATCCACTTGTACCAGTTGATCCTGATGTACCTGATGCTTTACTTAGTCCTGAAGTTCCTGCATTACCTGATGTTCCTGAAGCACCTGATGATGCATTTGATCCTGAAGTTGCACTTGCACCTGAAGTTCCTGCTGCACCTGAAGTACCTGAACCACCACCTGCTCCAGCTGAACCTGTTGTTCCTGAAGATCCACTTGTTCCTGAACCAGCACTTTGACCATCACCTCCATCTATACCTGATGAACCAGATGTACCACTTGAACCACTAGTACCTGATGTTTTACTTGCACCTGATCCACCTGCATTACCTGCTGCACCAGTTGAACCTGATGAACCACTTGTTCCTGAAGTACCACTTCCTGCACTTTGACCACTTCCACCTGTATCACCTGAAGATCCTGAAGTACCTGTAGATCCTGAAGTGCCTGATCCTCTACTTAATCCATTTGTTCCTGTATTACCTGAAGAACCATTTGTACCTGATGAACCACTTGTGCCAGAAGCTCTACTTAGCCCTGATCCACCAGTTGCACCTGCTGAACCAGTAGTACCTGTTGAACCACTTGTACCTGAAGTTGCACTTGCAGCACTAGCTCCTGCATCACCAGCAGCTCCTGAAGATCCATCTGTACCTGAAGATCCACTAGTTCCTGATGCTCTACTTAATCCATTACCTCCTGTATTACCTGAAGATCCACTTGTACCGCTTGATCCTGAAGTACCTGATCCTTGACTTAATCCACTTGTTCCAGCATTACCTGAAGTACCACTTGCACCTGATGATGCATTTGATCCTGATGTTGCTGAAGCACCACTTGTTCCTGCTTCACCACTTGTACCTGATCCTCCATCTGCTCCTGCTGAACCAGTAGTACCTGTTGATCCACTTGTTCCTGAAGTTGCACTAGCTGCACTTTCTCCTGCTGCACCAGCATTACCATTTGAACCACTTGTTCCACTTGAACCTGAAGTATTTGAACTAGCACTTTGACCAGCTGCTCCTGCTGCTCCTGAAGATCCATCTGTACCTGAAGATCCAGATGTACCTGATCCTCTACTTAATCCATTTGTTCCTGTAGCACCTGATGAACCGTTAGTACCTGAAGATCCAGAAGTTTGAGATCTACCAGAAGTACCTCCAACACCACTTGTTCCACTTTCTCCATCTATACCTGATGAACCAGATGTACCATTTTCACCACTTGTACCACTAGCTCCTGTTGAACCACTTGATCCTGTAGTACCAGAAGTTGCACTTGCTGCACTAGCTCCTGCTACACCTGCAGCACCAGTTGAACCTGATGAACCAGTTGATCCTGAAGTTGCACTTCCTCCACTTTCGCCAGCATTTCCTGATTGACCTACTGAACCTGAAGTACCTGAAGATCCTGAAGTTGCTGAAGCACCTGATGTTGCAGCTGCGCCTGATGTACCTGCATCTCCACTTGCACCAGATGAACCATCTGTACCTGAAGATCCTGATGTACCAGAAGCTCTACTTAATCCATTTGTTCCTGTATTACCTGAAGATCCATTTGTACCACTAGATCCTGAAGTACCTGAGGCTTTACTTTCACCTGCTGCACCTGTAGCACCATCTGAACCTGATGTACCACTTGATCCTGATGTATTACTTGCTGCACTCTCTCCTGCTATACCTGCTGCACCTGAAGATCCACTTGTTCCACTTGATCCAGATGTAGCTGAAGCTTTACTAAGACCTGCTGAAGCAGCTGTACCTGAAGAACCTGAAGTACCACTTTGTCCTGAAGTACCGCTTTCACCACTTGTACCACTTTCTCCATCATTACCAGATGAACCATCTGAACCAGAAGTACCACTTAAACCTGAAGTTGCACTAGCACCACTTGTTCCAGCATTACCACTTGCACCTGATGAACCTGTAGTACCACTAGATCCTGAAGTACCTGATCCTGCACTTTGACCATTTGCACCTGCATCACCTGTTGTACCATTTGATCCTGATGAACCTGAAGTACCTGAAACATCACTTTCTCCACTTGTACCAGCATTTCCACTTTGTCCACCTGAACCTGAAGTACCTGTAGATCCTGAAGTTGCACTAGCACCACTTGTTGCTGCTACACCACTTGTACCTGCATCTCCACTTGCACCATCTGAACCTGATGTACCACTAGATCCTGAAGTATTTGATGATTTACTTTCACCTGCTGCACCTGCTACACCTGAAGAACCACTTGTACCACTTGATCCTGAAGTTCCTGCTAATGCACTTCTACCATCAGATCCAGCTGTACCTTGTGAACCAGAAGTACCACTTTGTCCACTTGTTCCTGCTTCACCACTTGTTCCACTTTCACCATCTTGTCCTGAAGAACCATCTGAACCAGAAGTTCCACTTAAACCTGAAGTTCCACTTAAACCTGATGTACCTGCATCTCCACTTGCACCTGATGAACCATCTGTACCTGAAGATCCACTAGTTCCACTTGCTGCACTTTGTCCATTTGCACCTGCATCACCTGTTGTACCTGAAGATCCTGTTGAACCTGAAGTTCCTGATAAAGCACTTGCTCCACTTGTTCCTGCTGCACCACTTGTACCACTTGCTCCTGATGAAGCATTTGATCCTGAAGTTGCACTTGCACCTGATGTACCTGCTACCCCACTTGTACCATCACCACCATCTGCACCTGCTGAACCAGTAGTACCAGTTGAACCTGAAGTACCACTTTCACCTGATGTTGCACTTTCACCACTTGTTCCTGCAACTCCATCTGCACCTGCAGATCCTGAAGTACCTGTAGATCCACTTGTAGCTGATTCACCACTTGTTGCTGCAACACCACTTGTACCTGCTACACCATCTGCACCATTTGAACCACTTGTTCCACTTGAACCTGATGTGTTTGAAGCTGCACTAGCTCCTGCTACACCTGCGGCACCTGTAGAACCACTTGATCCAGAAGATCCTGAGGTAGCTGAATTTTTACTTTCACCTGCTGAAGCAGCTGTACCTGAAGAACCTGAAGTACCACTTTGTCCTGAAGTACCGCTTTCACCACTTGTTCCTGATTCTCCATCTTGACCGGATGAACCATCTGAACCAGAAGTACCTGAAGCACCTGATGTTCCACTTTCACCTGAAGTAGCACTTGCTCCACTTGTACCTGCTACACCATCAGCTCCAGATGAACCACCTGAACCTGTTGTTCCAGATGTACCTGATCCTGCACTTTCGCCTGAAGCACCTGCATTACCTGAAGAACCATCTGAACCTGATGAACCACTAGTTCCAGATGCTCTACTTAATCCATTTGTTCCTGTTTCTCCTGATGAACCTGAAGTACCAGTTGAACCTGAAGTACCACTTTCACCTGAAGTATTACTTGCACCTGATGTTCCTGCTGCACCATCGGCACCATTTGAACCTGATGTTCCACTTGAACCTGAAGTATTTGAAGCTGCACTAGCTCCTGCTACACCTGCTGCTCCTGTTGAACCTGAAGATCCTGAAGATCCTGAAGTAGCTGAATCTTTACTAAGACCTGCTGATGCGGCTGTACCAGAAGAACCTGAAGTACCACTTTGTCCGCTTGTTCCTGATTCCCCACTTGTACCTGACTCACCATCTTGTCCCGAAGATCCATCTGAACCAGAAGTACCTGAAGCACCTGATGTTCCATTTTCTCCTGACGTTGCACTTGCACCTGATGTACCTGCTACTCCATCTGCACCACTTGAACCTGATGAACCTGTTGTTCCTGAAGTTGCACTTGCTGCACTTTCACCTGCTGCTCCTGCATTACCTGTGGAACCACTTGATCCTGAAGATCCTGATGTATTTGAACTTGCACTAGCTCCTGCTGAACCTGTAGTACCACTAGATCCCGAAGTACCTGAGGTTCCCGAAGTAATTGCTATACAAACTACTAATTGTGATGTTAATGAAGTTAAAGTTCCAAATGGGCCACCTGCACCATAAGTTACTGCTATTTCAATTTGACCTGATCCTGATATTATTGAACCCCAAGTATAATTTGCTGTATTTCCAAATGGATCAGTTACTGTTATTGCAGCACCAGGTGATAAACCAAGTAATGCTTCTCCAGCAAATGGTGCAGCACCTTCTTTAAATAGTAATCTTCCAACGTTAGCTGCCGTTGTTGTTAATGCTCCTGCAGCTGTTTCAAGACCAATTTCTCCTGAAGAAACTGATGCATCAGCTACAAATGTAAGTTGAAAACAACTTGCTGAAAGTCCTGCTGAACCTGCTGAACCTGTTGTTCCTGAAGTACCTGAAGCACCTGATGTTGCTGCTGCTCCATCTGCACCTGCAGATCCTGCTGTACCTGAAGATCCCGAAGTACCTGCTTCTCCACTTGTATTTGAGTCTCCATCTGCACCTGCTGAACCTGTAGTACCAGAAGATCCTGATGTTCCTGACTCACCTGATGTTGCATTTGCACCACTTGTACCTGAAGCACCACCTGCACCTTGTGAACCTGCTATACCACTAGAACCACTAGTTCCTGAAGTAGCACTAGCATTACTTTCACCTGCTACACCTACTGCACCTGATGAACCTGAAGATCCACTTGAACCTGAAGTAGCTGAATTTTTACTTTCACCTGCTGAGGCAGCTGTTCCCGATGAACCTGAAGTTCCACTTTGTCCACTTGTTCCTGCTGCTCCACTTGTACCACTTTCTCCATCATTACCAGATGAACCATCTGAACCAGAAGTACCTGAAGATCCTGAAGTTCCTGATTCACCTGAAGTTGCACTTGCACCACTTGTTCCTGCTGCTCCACTTGCACCTACTGAACCTGATGAACCTGTTGTTCCTGAGGTAGCACTTGCTCCGCTTTCACCTGCTGCACCAGCATTACCTGTTGAACCATTAGACCCTGAAGATCCACTTGTTCCTGAATTTTGACTTAATCCATTTGTTCCTGCTTCACCACTTGAACCATCTGTACCACTTGAACCAGAAGTACCTGATCCTTGACTTAATCCGTTTGTTCCTGCTTCACCTGATGAACCACTTGTACCACTTGAACCTGCTGTACCTGAACCTTGACTATCACCTGATGAACCTGCTGTTGCACTAGATCCAGAAGTACCTGCTCCACCACTTTGACCAGCTGATCCTGTTGTTCCTGTAGAACCTGCAGTACCACTTGCACCTGAGGTTTGTGAACTACCATCTGCTCCTGCTGATCCTGAAGAACCAGTTGAACCTGCTGTAGCTGAAGTACCACTTGATCCTGCTGAAGCTGATGTACCCGATGTACCTGCTGTTCCTGCTGCTCCACTTTCTGCACTTGAACCTGAAGTTCCTGAAGAACCTGATGTTTTACTTTCTCCACTTGTTCCTGCAACACCTGAAGCTCCACTTGAACCATCAGTACCACTTGAACCTGATGTGCTTGATCCTGTACTTTGACCTGATGTTGATGCCGCTCCACTTGAACCTACAGTACCTGAAGATGCTGCTGAACCTGATGTTGCACTTGATCCTGAAGTTCCTGAAGCACCTGAAGTTTCTGAATCACCACTTGTACCTGCTGCTCCACTTGAACCATCTGAACCTGATGTACCTGATGAACCCGCTGTTGTACTTGCTCCACTTTCACCTGCTTCACCTGAAGATCCAGATGAACCAGAAGATCCTGCTGAACCTGAAGTATCACTTGTACCTGATGAACCATTAGTTGCACTTACCCCTGAAGTACCTGCTACACCACTTGATCCTGATGCACCACTTGATCCTGATGAACCTTCTGTAGAAGATGCACCTGAAGTAGCATTTGAACCACTTGATCCTGAAGTACCTGATACTGCAGAAGATCCTGCTGTACCTCCTTCTCCACTTGTTCCAGCTCCTCCACCTACACCTGATGAACCATCTGATCCAGATGAACCACTTGTTCCTGAACCTTGACTTAATCCATTTGTTCCTGTTTCTCCTGTTGAACCTGATGTACCTGTTGATCCTGAAGTTGCACTATCACCACTTGTACCTGCTTCACCTGAAGTACCATCTGCTCCACTTGAACCTGATGATCCTGCTGAACCTGCTGTAGCAGCTAAACCTGAAGACCCAACTGAACCTGATGATGCGGATGTACCACTTGATGATGAAGTACCTGACGTTCCAGCTTCACCACTTGAACTTGAAGATCCTGAAGTACCTGCTTCACCTGAAGTTGCTGAAACACCTGAAGTACCTGCTTCACCTGATGAACCTTGTCCACCACTTGAACCTGCTGTACCTGCTGATGATGAAGTACCTGCTGTACCAGCTAAACCTGATGAACCAGCTGTTCCTGAAGAACCTGATGATGCATTTGTTCCAGATTCACCTGAAGTACCTGTTAAACCACTTGAACCACTTGTACCTGTTGCTCCTGATGATCCTGATGAACCACCTTCTCCTGAAGTACCTGAAGATCCTGCTGCTCCACCTCCTGATGAACCACCTGAACCTGTTGTACCTGAAGAAGAAGCTGTACCTGAAGTACCTGCTTGTCCTCCTTGTGCACTTGATCCTGTTGAACCTGTTGTACCTGAAGTACCACTTGCAGCACTTGAACCAGATGTACCTACAGCACCACTTGAACCTGCTGAACCACTTGAAGAACTTGATCCTGCAGTACCTGCTGAACCACTTGCTCCTGATGAACCTATATTTCCTGATGAACCTGCTGTTCCACTTGATGCTGCTGTACCCGAAGTTGCTGCCGCACCACTTGTAGCAGCTACACCACTAGATCCTGCTGATCCATTTGTTCCACTTTGACCTGCTGTACCACTTGAACCTGATGAACCTGCTGCACCTGAAGATCCAGATGAACCCTGTTCTTCACCACTTGTACCAGCTGAACCTTTTCCACCACTTGAACCTGATGAACCTGATGAACCTGAAGTTTCTCCTGCACCACTTTGTCCTGCTGATCCTGATGAACCTGTTGTACCTGAAGCTCCTGCTGAACCAGACGTTCCTGATTCTCCACTAACACCACTTGTTCCATCATTACCACTTATACCACTTGTACCTTTTGATCCATCTGAACCTGATAAACCACTTGTTCCACTTACTCCTGATGTACCTGCTGCTCCAGATGAACCTTGTGAACCTGAAGTACCTGAATCTCCGGATGAACCATCTGAACCTGAAGTACCTGATGAACCACTTGCACCTGAAGAAGCATTAGATCCAGAACGACCACTACTACCAGTAACACCTGAAGAACCATGTGTTCCTGAAGATGCACTTGTACCTGAAGCACCTGAAGTTCCATTTGAACCCACAAAACCTGACGTTCCACTGTTAACATCTACATAACCTACCTCTCCTGAAGCTGTATTATATGTTAATACTCGCGTTATATCTTGTAGAGAAGCGCTATGAAGTCTAAAAGCAACATCAGCACCTGCATATGGATAAAGATCGAAATCTACACTACCAGTAACGCCTAAACTACCAGTTATCTGTGCTGATCCACTGTAAGGAAATGAATTAAATGCATCAGAACTTGTTATTTGTATTGAAGCTGTTACACCATTTATTAATGTTACACTTTCAACAGCTGATCCAGTAAATTCTATTGTTGATACAGTTGAACCAACTAAAGTTGGTGGAGTTGTATTACTATCATAAATTTTAACACCACTAAAAGCTGGTATTCCAGATAAGTCAAGTGATGTTTTTAAAACATCAGATCCATCATTTGTATAAAAATTAAGAACACTTCCGACTAAAGTTACATCATATAATAATGATGAAAAATTACCATCTACTTCCGCAAATGATAACTCGGATCCCTTATTTTGTCTTAAAATTATAGCCATTTCACTTTCTCTTTATAAATATCATTAAATATAACTATCATTAGGTTTTATCAACAAAACTTGCTGGGTTGTTATCTGTTTGAATTGACAATCTAGGATCCTTTGAATAATTATTTTCTGGGAATCTAGATACTGTTTCCATATTAAATATTAATTGTGTTGCATTACTTACTTTTTTTACTGATGCTAATTCTTTTTGTATAGTATCTGGTATTAAATATCCATATAGTCTTAATTGGAAATTAGTTTTTACTAACCTATTTCCTGCTGATACTATTTCTACTGATGTAGCATAATTATCTATACTAGCTCTAAATTGAAATCTTTCTTTATTTCCCCAATATGAATCTGAAGCGTAATTCATTGCTTCAACAATTTTATTCATTTGTTCTACATAA
>VMHT01034192.1_pt1 | contig 21109 bp, 21 predicted proteins | sample 4693611 | NCBI WGS metagenome assembly VMHT01 (sample SAMN12280063, study PRJNA550983) | marine metagenome | isolation source: seawater sampled from same location over 5 years 0.02-0.2 micron viral filtrate | place: USA: collected off the coast of southern California halfway between the port... ...
CAGACTATGACAAGTCGTTTAAAGATTTATTAGATGAAAAAATAATTAGTAATTCGAGTTTTAATACTCTTATTGTTATTGGAGATGCAAGAAATAATTACAGACCAATAAACATTAAAACTGTTGATAAACTATCTAAAAAATTTCAAAATATATATTGGATGAATCCTGAAAGAAGCCAATATTGGAATACAGGTGATAGCCAGTTCCATCATTATCAATCAATTTCTAAGAAATATTCGGAAGTAAGAAATTTTGAACAATTAAAAACTTTTATAAATAGTATTAACTTTAAAAAGGTAATTAAATAATGAAGATAGGAATTCTTGGTGGAACTTTTGACCCTCCTCATCAGGCTCACCTTGAAATTGCCAATAGATCTATCAAGCAATTTAGCTTAGATAAAGTAATATTTATTCCGTCAGGAAATCCTTGGCAAAAGAAAAATGCAACTTCATACAAGCACAGATATGAAATGACAAAAATTCTTATTGAAGACTTTAATTATTTTGAAATAAGTGATTTAGAAAATTCTGAGGATAACCCCTCTTATACTTTTGAGACTTTAAATAAATTGAATCACCCCAAAGAAAAGTTATATTTTATTCTTGGCTCAGATGCTGCAATCAATATTAAAACTTGGAAAAATTATGAACTACTTCCAAACTTAGCTAATTTTTTGATTGCATTAAGAAGTCAGGACAATATAGATATACTCGACAAAAATTTTCCTTTTAAATATAAAATAATTACAGGCGAAAAATTAGATTTAAGTTCTTCAACGTTTCGAACTAAATTAAAAGAAAAGAGTATTGAGGTTAGTGATTTACCTTCTGGAATATTAACTTATACAAAAGAAAACAGTCTTTATTGAAATTTATCCTTTATATTTTTAATTTCGGCATCTAAGTCATCGAGTTTTTCAAGTTCATCTTCCTCTAATGATTTAAGTTTTTCAATTTCAGATTCTAATTCCTCAAGTTTTTCTAAAACATCATCGTTGGTATGATGATCTACATAATTTTGAACGAATTTTGCGGAAACAATAGCTGTTACAGTTGCAATCAATCCAAGTCCAAAAAACATTAAACTACCTGCTACGAATCTTCCTAATGTTGTTGCTGGTGTAATGTCACCGTAACCTACAGTAGTTACAGTAACTAATGCCCACCAGATTCCATCTTCAAAAGTTTTAACTTGAGGTTCGGTGACGTAAAAAATATACCCAAATGCAATTATAGAAAGTGCTAAAACACCAATTATTGTTCTGAGTCTTCGACTGTTAAAAACTCGCTCTATTAAATTAAAAAAGTTTTTCATTCTATTTAAATTAACCCTTATATTTAAGAATAGTGTGTTTATTTTTTCATGTTAACATATTTATAAGTGAATCAAATTAGTACTCTACAAGAAGAAAATACATTTTTTATTGATTCTGTAGTTGATCTTTTGTTAACTCAAAAAATAACAAATATAAAAGTCTTAAAATTAGATTCTGATCAATTTCATGACAATGTAATTATCTGTACTGCAAATTCTAAAGTTCAAATGAATGCAATTATTAAAAATATAAGAAAAAATTTACGTATTGATAAGTTTACTTATGAGGGTGAAAACTCAAACTGGTTATTAATTAGTTTGAAAGGTGTATTAATTCAAATCTTTACTGAAGAATCGCGAGAGTATTACAATATTGAAGATATATATTTTGATAGTGAGACTCTTTACCAATATGGATAAAAAGATTTTAGGGGCTGTAGCTCAGCTGGCAGAGCACCTGCATGGCATGCAGGGGGTCAGGGGTTCAAATCCCCTCAGCTCCACAATTTAAATGAATTTTAATTATTTTAAAACAGTTTTAGAAGAAACTAAAGAGCTTGCATTTTCACAAGTATTGATAATAGTTTTACTGTTTATACAAATAAGTGTTGTAACCAGAGGTTTAGGCACATCAAATTATGGTCGTGCTGCATTAGTTTTAGCTCTCGTAGCATTGATATTTCGAACTTTTCATTCAAGGAATAGTGAAGTAACTCTTTTAATGCTAAAAAAACATGGAAAAAATATTTACTCAGTATCTTTATTGTTTGATATTTTCATTGGAATAATATCAATGTTACTTTGTGTCATACTGTTTCAATCTTCTATCAACACTTTATTTGGGGATTATCAATTTAATACTATCCTCTTAATTCTCTTACTTTCACGAGTTATCCAAACATTATCTGAAAGTTCAAAAGCCGTCTTAACTTTTTATGGTAAGTTTAAAAAATTTGCACTAGTTGATTCAGTTTCTAATATATTTAGATTTGTAGCTATCATACTTTTGTTTTATTTTGAAAAAAGTATTGAAAACTACTTAATAGGCCAGTCAATTTTTTCTATTACATATGGCCTTTTTGGTGTGTTTGTGTGCAGAGATTATTTAAAAATTTCTGATATTTCATTTAAAAATATAAAAGAATACCTTCAAGTTTTTAAATTAGATTTTTATAAACAGAGAGCGGATCAGTTAGTAGGAATTATTCCACAGCATTTAGATTTAATAATACTTGGATACTTCACTGATTTTTCAACAGTTGGTATATTTAGAATTGCGAAGAGATTAGTTGAACCTATCAATTATGCAATAACAATTCTTAACCCATATGTCCAAAATCAGCTTTCAAGAGAGGATAAGGATATTAATTTTAAAGACTTAATAAAAAACTTTTTAATTCCTCTCATACTCGTTCTAACAATTAGTTATTTGTCATTTGGTAGAAATTTTATTGAATTTTTAGCAGGTAAAGAATTTATTGAAGCGTACTATCCAATGTTGATTCTTCTGATTGGATACTGTACTTATTTAGCAACTTTTTGGATACGTCAATTACTGTTGTTTAATGATTTGTTACAACACCATGCAGTTAGCAAGGTAATTTCAACCGTGTCTTTTTTAGTATTCTCATATTTTTTTGTATACCAGTATGGTGCAAGTGGGTTAGCTATTGCGCTTTCAATAAGCATGATATTGCAAAAAGTATATGAATTTTATATTTTTAATAAATTTACTAAACAAACAAATAAATAGCATATTTAATATTCCTGTAGTTATCATTTAATTAGGATGAATAAACAAATAAATTTTAAAATTCAAGCCTTAATTTTTATTCTTTTTTTAATTTCTTTAGATGCATATAATCTTTACAACATTCCACTTCAATGGGTAGGTTTAGCTTTCTTATCTTTGTTTTTAATAACAAATCTGAAATTTATAGAAACTAGATTGAACAGTATTTCTTATATATTTGTTGCAATATTGTTTTTACCAATTTTATTTGAAATTATCTCTGATAACTCTCTCTTAAGCAACCTCACTTATCAACTTAGGATATTTAACTTTGTAACCTTTCTAATTGCTTTTTATGCTTCGTTGAGTATTTTTCAAAATATTAATAATAAAATTTTTATTAATTACTTGGAAAAATATTTAGTTTTAATCTCACTTTTAGCAATATATATATTCTTTTCACAAATTTATGACCTCTATGAACCTATAAGGAATCGTTCAAATACCTCTTTTAGAGGTTCTTTCACAACGCAAACAACTTTCTGGCCATATGAACCGCACAGGGCAATGAGTACATTTCGAGAGCCAGTATTGTTTATTTCATATATGGTTCCATTGTCACTTATTTTGTTTTTTGAAAAAAATAAAATAAATCTCTTCACAATATTTACAATTTCGCTTGCACTGGGTTTGTCTAGAAGTGATCTTATAAGAATTTATGTTTTCCTAGGATTAGTTTTATATTTTATTATTGGTATATATAAAAAATATTTTGAAATAAGGAAAGCTTTACCATTAGTACTTATCCTATTGTTCTCGCTTATTTCTATTAAAGAGTGTGCTGTAAACCCCAGTAGTCAAGAATGTCAAGATTTAAATGTTGTATCAGATGTTAGAGTCATTTCTTTTGAAGGTATTGACAATGTTACTGAAGTGGATATTGATAGAAGTAACACTTTAAGTTATCTAACAAGTGGGAATATTAATTTTATAGGTCAAGGATTTAGTTCAATTTCAAAAAATTTTCAAAACTACATAACTGAAGACATAAATAAAGAAATGTATTTAACAAATAGAGTGTTACCAAAATATTTAAACAATAGATATCAAGCACAAAATTTTGGTACTGGAGACTATCCAACAATTTTTTATCCAAGAAATACCCAAAGTTTGTTTGTAAATTTGCTTGATACTTTTGGTATTTTGCCTTTATTAATAATTTCACTGTCGCTATTTATTTTTGTATTAAGAAGAAAACAAGCAAGGATTATTGAGTTTATATTTCTTGCTGCTTTTTTCTTTATTATTCCAATAGAAGAATTCAATGCGTTGACAGGTTTAATTCTTGGTTATGGGTATACAATATTAATTAGAAAGCAAACCATTGAATAAAATTTATAATTTTTCTCCTGGTCCTTCAAAAATAAATGAAGGTGTCATAAAAGAAGTTCAAAAATCTATAGAAAATTATAAAGATACTGGAAAATCAGTTCTTGAAATATCTCACAGAAGTAAAGATTTTGATGAAATATTAGAAGGCATAAATCAAAATTTCCAAACATTATTTGGATTACCAGATGATTTTAAAGTACTTCTTCTTCAAGGCGGAGCAACGTTTCAAAATTCATTAATACCCCTTAACATTGGCATAGAAAATTCTATAGGTTGTTTAGTAAACGGTACTTGGGGCCAAAAAACTTATGAAGATTTTTCTAAAATTAAGAAGGAAACTGTATTATATGATGCTAAAAATCAACCTTTAGATATATTTTTCAATAGTGATTTTGATGAATTTAATAAAGTTGATTATTTACATATAACTTCAAATGAAACTATAGAGGGTATTCAATTAAAAAACTTTAATAAACTCAACCATAATAAATTATTCATTGATATGTCATCAGATTTCGGATCGTATAAATTCGATTTCGACAACATAAATTATATATATGCAGGTGCTCAAAAAAATATGGGCATTCCTGGAGTGACCGTATGTCTAATTAAAGACAGTTTTTTGATAGGGGATGAAAATCCTAGTTATTTAAATTTAAAGAAATTAACAAATTCTGGTTCTGTTCTTAATACTCCTCCAACTTTTTCAATCTATGTAATGAAACTTGTAACAGAATGGATGATTAGAAGTGGTGGTCTTGAATACTTTGAAGAAAAATCTAAACGTCAGTCAGGTCTCTTATATGATTTTATTGATAACAATTCATCGCAAGTAAATTGTAAAGTTGATAAAAACTACAGAAGTAATTCAAATGTTGTTTTCAGCTTTATTAAAGATATTGATAATGAAAATTTTATAAAATTATCAAGTGAAAATGGAATTATTGGTGTTAATGGGCACAGAAGTGTTGGAGGTATAAGGGTAAGTTTATTTAATAGTATTGATGATGAAATGTTTGAGTATTTTATGGACTTTTTTAAACAATTTTTAATAGAAAATAAATAAATGAAATTCACAGAAATAAGTCAATATAAATTCCCGTCCGATAATGTCATAGGCTTTCAAACTAATATGAGTACTTATAATGATGAATCTGACTTTGTAAAATTACATGAAGAAACAATTGTAGAAAATGAAATTTCTTTAGATGCAGAAATAGATAATTTTGACCCAATTGTAATGGCTTTAGATCCAAATGTTGTTATTGCCAGTACATCAAATAGTATTATTTCAAATAAATTTTTTCTACTTGACGGCCATCATCGCTGGAAATTTGCAAAAATTAAGAATAATATAAATAAATTAAAATGTATTCTTGTAAATTTTTCAGACATCAATATTAAATCATATGACTTTTCCTTAACTATTAACAAAGATAATTTTTATAATATTCTTCTTCAATCTGGATTTACAAAATCAAAAAATCAAGAATTAAGTTTATATTTTGATGATGAGGAATTTTCAAACTCAAAATACCAAAATATTAATGAGTTGTACGATTTCAAGAAAATTCTTCAAGATAAAAAAATTATTTTACCAATATTGAAAGATATTAAAGAAAATAATGAATCTGTTACTTTTACTCCTATTAATCGATCAGACTTAATATCTCTCGAAGGATTATTGCCTGCAAAATCTACTTGGATTACACCCAGGTTATAAATGAAAGTTTGTCATTTAATAAACTCTTTAAATAGGGGTGGTGCTGAAACCCACTTACTGGAATTAGTTGCAGCTCAAAGCAATGAAGGAATGAATGTTGATGTGATTGTTATCGGTGGTGATAATTCAAATATATTTTCAATTAAAAAAGAGATATCAAATAGTTGTAGAAAAATTTACAGACTAAAAGGTCCTAGGATGTTTAATCTATTTTCATACATTAAACTACGTAAAATTATTAAAGAAAACAAATATGATATTGTTCATTCCCACCAACCGCGAAGTGATTACATGGTATTTGTTATTAAGAAATTATATTTTTCAAAAAATGCTTTTAAGTGGATAGTGTCTATTCACGGAAAGTATGATTCTTACTTAGATAATGATTTTAAAAAAATATTTAAATTATATTTTTTTAATAAATTAGTTAATGCTTGGAAACATTCGGATTCTGTAATAGTTATATCTAATGAAGTTGCAAATTGGTTAAGAAATCATACAAAAGAAATCACGCCACACATAATTAATTATTGGATATCTTTGAAAGATAAAAAAAATTATGAACTTAATTCTACAATTAATATTGGTTTTCTTGGTAGGTTGAATAAAAATAAAGGAATTGAAGACCTTATCGATTCTTTAAATAATCTAGAAATAGACTTTAATTTTAAAATTGGTGGGTTTGGAAGTGAAACGTACATTCAGTTTCTAAAACAAAAAATGAACAATAATGTTAAGGAGAAATCAACTTTTCTAGGATATGTCGAAGACCAGTCAAAGTTTTTTGAAAGTATTAATCTTTTTGTTTTTCCATCTTACTCAGAAGGCTTAGGGTTAGTTTTACTAGAAGCCATGAGCTATCAAAAGTTATGTATCACAAGAAATATTGAGCCAATGAATCAATTTATAAATTACGAAAATGGTTATCTATTTAACAATAATGATGAGTTAAAAAATTGTATACTCCAAGCATCTAAAGATTTAAATAGCAAAACAATTTACAATGACAAAATAGAAAATACTAAAAAAGTATTAGAAACGTATGACATTAAAAATGTTTTTCCTAAAATATTAGAAGTGTATAAGTTATGAGTGAATATAAATTTCAAGAAATTGAATCAAAATGGCAAAAGCATTGGTCAGACAACAATTCAATTAAATCTGACATAAATTCAGTGGATAAGAATTTTTATAACCTATGCATGTATCCATACCCCTCTGGAGACTTGCATATGGGACATGTAAGAAATTATACAATAGGTGATGTTATTACTCGATATAAAATAATGAATGGTTTCAATGTTTTATCACCAATGGGTTGGGACTCATTTGGACTTCCAGCAGAGAATGCAGCAATTAAAACTGGAATTCACCCTAAAACCTTTACAGAAGAGCGTATAAATAATATGAAAGATCAAATAATTAGACTTGGATCACTTTACGAATGGGATAGAGAGGTCGCTGCACACAGTAAAGATTACTATAAATGGACACAATTTATATTTGTTGAACTTTTTAAGAATAAGTTAGCTTACAAAAAAGACGCTCCAGTCAATTGGTGTGATTCATGCAAGACAGTATTGGCAAATGAACAAGTTATCGAAGGCAATTGCGATAGATGTGATTCGATAGTTGATCAAAAAAACCTTAATCAGTGGTTTTTAAAAATATCTGATTATTCAGATGAGCTTTTAGACGGATTAAATGAAATAGGTGATTGGCCTGAGAACGTAAAAGCAATGCAGCAAAATTGGATAGGTAAATCTGAAGGTGCGGAATTTTCATTAAACATTGATGGTACTGACTTAAGTTTTGATGTTTTCACAACTAGACCGGATACATTGTTTGGAATGACATTTGCTGTACTGTCCCCTGAGCACAAGCTTATGAGTGAAATTCTTTCAATTTCATCAAATAGAGATGAGATGAAAAATTATATAGATAATGCAACAAAGAAATCTGAGTTTGAGCGAATGTCACTTACAAAAGAAAAAACTGGAGTTGACACCGGTTTATATGTAATAAATCCAGTTAATGGAAAGAAAGTTTCACTGTGGATAGCAGATTACGTATTAATTAACTACGGAACAGGTGCAATTATGGCTGTACCTGGTCATGACCAAAGAGACTATGATTTTGCAAAAAAGTATGGAATTGAAATTATTCAAGTTATATCTGATAAAAATAAAGAATCTTCAATAGAAAATGAAGCTTTTGTTGGTGAAGGAATTCTGATTAATTCAGGAGATTTTAATAATTTAGAATCACCTACTGAAGCTTCAAAGAAAATCATACAATTTCTAAAAGATAACAAAATTGGAACTAGTAAAACAACATTTCGTTTAAGAGACTGGTTAATTAGCCGACAAAGATACTGGGGGTGTCCTATTCCATTAATTAATTGTGATAAGTGTGGGATGATACCTGAGAGTGAAGATAACATACCTGTTTTATTGCCAGAAATAGATGATTATAAAAATACAAATGAATCACCTCTTGCAAAAAGTAAAGAATTTATCAATACTAACTGTCCAGAATGTGGAGCTCCAGCAATTAGGGAAACAGATACAATGGATACTTTTGTTGATTCATCTTGGTATTTTTTAAGATTTGTAGATCCAAAAAATAAAGATAAGCCATTCGACGCAAAAAAAGTTAATAATTGGCTTCCCGTTGATCAGTACATAGGAGGAGTAGAGCATGCGATTCTTCACTTGCTCTATTCAAGATTTTTTGTGAAAGCATTAAGAGATATGAATTATTTAAACATTGATGAACCATTTCAAAATCTATTTTCACAAGGAATGATAAATTTCGGCGGCTCTAAGATGTCAAAATCAAAAGGAAATACTGTTGATCCAGAAACATATTTTGCAACTCATGGAGCTGATGCATTAAGGTTATATATTCTATTTATGGCTCCTCCAAGCGATGGAGTAGAGTGGAATGATGGTGGTATCGAGGGTACAAAAAGATTTTTGAATAAATTTTGGGAAAATATTGAAAGATTATCAAAATTAGAAGTAGTAAACAGTTCAAATAATGGTGAAATTATAGTTAGAAAAGTAAACCAAAGCATTAATTCAGTTTCAAAACATCTAGATAAATTTGAATTTAATACAGCCGTTTCAGATTTAATGAAATTAAATAATGAATTATCAGAATTTTTAAAAAATTCTCAGGATATATCTAAAAACTCAAAAGACATGATAATAAAAAATATTTGCATTTTATTATTTCCACTGGCACCGCATATTGCCTCTGAAATTTATGAAAATTATTTTGGTGGAGACTTAATAAAAATCCAATGGCCTGTAGTAGATACTGATAACTTAAGGGACCCTACATATGAACTTGTAATTCAAATTAATGGCAAAAAAAGATTTACACGTGATACTGATATTGGTCTAAAACAGTCAGAAGTAGAAGAAATCTGTAAAGATGAGTTCGATATGAATATGAGTGATTTTAAAAAAATAATTTACATACAAGATAAGATTATAAATTTTGTTGGATAATGAAACTACTTGTTACTGATAATTTAGTATCAAACTTAGATCAACTAAATAGTTTTGATATAAGTCTTGAAAAAATGTCTATAAAAGATATTCCTAATCAAGCACAATCTCTTTTTGAAAATGATAAATTTAAATTTATTTTTGATGAATTCATAACTTTTACATCTTTTAATAAATTAAATATCAATTTAGAAGATAACTATATTTTTCAAATTAAAAAATCAAATTTATCTAAATTTACCAACTTAGGATCTAGCATTGACGTTTTACATCTTGATTCTCAAATAAAAGATAATTATTTTCCGTGGGATCTAACAAATACAATATATAGTTCTAGAAAATCAATAGATTTAAAATTGTTGGATTCCTTCACCTCAAATGAGAGAGACTTTAGAAATTTTTTAACATATTTTATTAAAGAATTAAATAGGTTGAAAATGTTAATTGAGTTTGACCAAAAAGAAGTTGCAGAAATATTAAATGAAAAAAATGATTATAAATACAAGGATGCATTAAAAAAAATTAAAAGTGTAGATCAAAATAAGATTGATAGAGCAATTCAATATACATATAAAATAGAAAAAAATGTTAATCAATATGGATATGAAATTGAAAATTCCAAAAGATATTTAGTTTCTATAAAAAAATTATTAGAGTTTTGAAATTCTTGATTTATTTCTATCTCTAAAATTTTTATTAATGATGCCTTTAGAGTACGCAACATCAAGAGTTTTAAGTGCATTTGTTTTATTTTCAACAGAACTATCTTCAATAGACTTTAGGACTGTTTTAAGTTGAGTTTTAATAGACTTATTTCTAAGATTTCTTTTCTTATCTTGCTTTATTCTCTTTTTTTGTGAATTAATATTAGCCATGTAAAACCTTTCAGTATATAAGATATTAACTTAATAAATATGTTAGATAATAAAAATATAAGAAATATTTCAATAATTGCCCATGTTGATCATGGCAAGTCAACCTTAGCTGATAGACTGATTGAAATGTCTGGTCTTATAAAACCAGGTGAACATCTAGATCAAATATTAGACAATATGGAGCTTGAACGAGAAAAAGGTATAACTATAAAGTCTCAACCTATACGTTTAAAATTTGATAAAGCAACCCTTAATTTAATTGACACGCCAGGCCATGTCGATTTCTCATATGAGGTTTCTAGAGCTTTAATTGCATGTGATAGAGCCATTCTACTTGTTGACGCAACACAGGGAATACAAGCTCAAACATTTGCACATTCATATGCAGCAATAGAGGCTGGTCTTGAAGTAATACCTGTACTAAATAAGATTGATTCTATAGATGCTGATAAAGATTCTGCAAAAAAACAAATTTTTAATTTAATAGGTTCAAGTGAAAATGAGATATTTGAAATATCTGCTAAGACTGGAGAAGGTGTTAGTGAACTGTTAGAAGCAATACCAACATTAGTCAGTCCACCAGCACAGAAGACAGAAGAGACAAATGCATTAATTTTCGACTCATTTTTTGACTCATATCGAGGAGTTGTTGCTTCAGTGAGAGTATTTGGTGATGAGATAAACATGAGTCAAAAGTTAAAATTAGTTAATTCAAAATACTCATTTGAACCAACTGAAATGGGTTATTTTGATTTACAATTCAATCCCTCCGAAAAATTATTGTCCGGAGAAGTAGGGTATATTATCACTGGGGCAAAAGATTTATCGCAAATAAGAGTTGGTGATACTTTAGTACAAGACTCGGACGAAAATCCAATAGTTGTTTCAGGATATAAAGAGCCCCAGCCAACAGTATTCTCTAGTGTTTTTCCTGCTGATTCTGACGATTATACAAAGTTAAGAGACTCTTTAGACAAGTATGTTTTAAATGATGCAAGTTTTTTTTACGAACCTGAGACCTCTTCTGCATTTGGATTTGGATTTAGGTGTGGATTCTTAGGCTTATTACATTTAGAAATAGTAGTGGAAAGGCTAGAGCGAGAATTTGATCTTTCACTAATAATTACTCCACCTTCTGTTGAATTTAAATTAATACGAAATAATGATGAAGAGTTAATTATTCGTAATCCAAGTGAAATAGATAAATACACAGATATCAAATCAATACATGAAAAATACTGTGAAATAAATCTGCTTTTTCCAAAAGAATATCTAGGTTCAATAATGCAGTTAATAAATGAAAAAAGAGGAATTCAAGAAGATTTGAATTATTTAAGTACAACAATGGTAAAAGTCAGGTATAGATTGCCACTTTTAGAACTTGTAAATGGTTTTTATGATTCTCTAAAATCTCTATCTCAAGGATTTGCCTCATTAGACTATACTATTTTAGATTTTGAACCAGGCAATTTAGTTAAGCTAGATATTTTAGTAAACGGCGAAATTGTAGATTCATTTAGTTCAATTCTTGCAAAAGAAAATGCAGAATATGTTGGAAGAAATAGAGTAAAAAAGTTGTCAGAATTAATACCAAGGCAACAATTTGATATTCCTATTCAGGCAGCTATTGGATCAAGAATTATAGCTAGGGAAACAATAAAAGCTTTGAGAAAAGATGTTACGGCTAAGTTATATGGTGGTGATGTCACAAGAAAAAGAAAATTACTTGAAAAACAAAAAGAAGGTAAAAAAAAGATGAGACAGATTGGCAAGGTCAGTGTGCCCAAGGAAGCATTTAGAGAGTTTCTTAAACAATAATGTTCACGCCAACGATATTCTCTCCAAAAATTAACTCTAAAATAGAAAGACTTATTTTAGAGGACTCAAAAATTCATCATTTGAGGAAAGTTTTAAGAATAAAAGATTTTGATAGTATAAAAATTTCTAACGGAGCAGGTCAATTATTTTTTGGTCATCTTCTAAAAGATAGTGTTGAAATTAATTCTCAAAAATATTATCAAAGAAAAGGTGAAATAATGATTTTTGTACCATATTTAAGAGAAAAAAACAGATTTAGGTTTATGCTTGAAAAGCTAGTAGAGCTTAATGTAAGCAGAATCTTTATTGGCAAAACTGAAAATACACAAAATACAAAGGTCGATATTGAAAAAATTAATAGTTGGGCAATATCAGCTCTAGAACAATCTGGGACACCTTTTTTTCCTGAGATTGAAATTACAGACAGGATAGATTACTCGATATTTGATACATGTTTTGATATAACAGGAAGTACATTGAAAAAAGACTCATCAAAAATTAGTACTTTTGCAATCGGCCCTGAAGGCGGCTGGACACCTCAAGAGTTATCTAATTTTAAATATAAATTTAAAATATCAGATTTTAGTTTGAGAACTGATACTGCAGCTATATCTGCAGTATCATTAATGATGTAAAGTAAAATATGGAAAATAAATCAGTCTTTGAAATGATTTTATCTGGAGATATTGAATCAGATATTATATATGAAGATAATCAAATTTTTGCAATACATGATATAAATCCTATTGCCAAAGTTCACATTCTAATAATTCCAAAAAAGAAAATAGCAACTATAAATGAGCTAACTCAAGATGATGAAAGTCTAATTGGGAGTATGTTTCTGTGTGCAAAAGATTTAGCAAAAAAATTTGATATTGATCAATCTGGTTACAGGTTGTTATTTAATACAAATGCAGATGCAATGCAGACTGTATTTCATATACACCTTCACCTTATAGGCGGAGAGAAATTGAAAAACATATAATGACAATTGAAAAAACAGTTCCACTAGAACAAGAGTTAGTTAACATTTTTGGGGTAAATGATCAAAACCTTAATTATTTAAAATCTCTTTTTCCAGATCTAGAGATTAATGTTCGTGGAAATATTATTTATATAAATGGAAGTAATAAAGATACTAAAGAAGCGACAAGAATTTTAGATGAAATGTTATTAATGGGTTCAAAAAATAAAATAATAGAAATTCCCGATTTAGAATTAATTGCAAAATTAAAAAATCATGAAAAACTGAACAAATCAAAAATCAGTCAATTAAATGTTATTGATAATAAATTTATAAAAGTTAAAAATATTAATCAATTCAAGTACCTAGAAATTATCGATAACTCAACAATTACTTTTGGAATTGGTCCAGCAGGAACAGGCAAAACCTTTTTGGCAGTTGCAAGTGCAGTAAAAATGTATTCTGAAAATAAAATAAAAAAAATTGTACTAACTAGACCAGCTGTTGAAGCAGGTGAAAGATTGGGATACCTGCCTGGTGACCTTTCCCAAAAAATCGATCCATATTTAGTTCCTCTTTTTGATTCCTTAGAATATTTTTTTGGTAATGAAACTTTACAGTATTTAATTGAAAAAAGAAATATAGAAATTGTACCACTTGCTTACATGCGTGGTAGAACTTTGAATGACGCATGTATTATTTTAGATGAGGCGCAAAATGCAACTATGAGTCAAATCAAAATGTTTTTAACAAGATTAGGAGAAAATTCTAAAATGATTATAACTGGTGATGAAACTCAAATAGATTTACATAATAAAACATTTTCTGGTCTCAAAAAATCAAGAAAGACAATATCTTCAATTGAAGAAGTTTCAGTATTAGAATTTGAGAACGCTGATATTGTAAGAAATAAAATAGTATCAAAAATATTGGAAGTATTTCCAGATAAATAATGAACAAATATCTATTACATTTAAAAAAAATACTTTATATTGTTTTATTTTCGTCTGCAGTTTGGTTTATATCATTTACAATCTTTCCAGAAAATCAAGTTATAAAAATAGAAGTAGGGGAGACATCTCCGAATAGCTTTACTGCCACAAGGTTTTTGAATGTAGTTGATGAACAAAAAACAAACTTATTGAAAGAGGAAGCAGTAAATAATGTTCCGCCAGTTTATTCTATAGATTCATCAGTTTCGTCAGATGTAATTGATGGAATAACTGAAATGTTTCTAACAGTTATAAAATCTAGAACAGATGAAATACTAGAGCAGAGTAATGATACCGAACTGGAAGAGTCTAATTCAAATCTAATCATTATTCAGTTAACCAAATCAGAACAAATCCAAAAAATAAGATCATCAATTTTGTTTTCAACAATCTCTACTTCAGCTATTGAAGTTCTTGTAGAAGTATCAAATACTGATAGAAACAATGAAACAAATTTTTTAACTCAAATTGAATTTGAAGCTAAAAACAAAGCTAATGATATTTTGTCTACAGGCATAAGTAATGAGAATCTAAATCAACAAAGGCAATCAATTGTTTCAAATTCTCCTACTTTAAATTTACCAAGTGAGCTTTACGCTATAGTTCCTGAAGCAAGAATTAGTTCTATGGTCGGAGAGATTATTGCAGAAAATTTAATTGCGAATCAAAAACTTGAAGATGAGTTATGGAATGAACAAAAAGAAAGAGCTAAAGAATCTATTGAAAGTGTAACAGTACAATTTTTTAAGGATGAAACCATAGTCAGTGAGGGCGAACTTATCGATGTAGTAATATTCCAAGCTTTAAATGAACTAGGATTTCTTTCAGGAGAATCTAGAACAGTTCAGACTGCAGCTATTCCAATAATATTTTCTGTTTTTTTAGTTCTGTATGTTTTATTATGGCGACTCAAAGACAGTATATGGGCAAACGATAATGAATTATTATTGATGCTTACCCTAATTTTAATTTCGTCAATTTTCTTGAGGGGTGTATCTTACTTTTCACAGATATCAGATTTAGAGTTTATTCAGTACGCGTTACCCATTTCTTTTGTAGGTATTATCTCTGTGACTCTATTGAACCTAAGAGCTACATTAATTTTGTCACTTTCTAGCTCACTGTTAGCTCTTGCAGGGGGGGGAAATATAGGATTAGTTGCACTAGGTGCACTTGGCACTATTATTCCAGGAATATTTCTGTCTGAAGATACTGACAGAGCATTACTAAGACAAAGAATAGTTTATATTTCTCTTACGCAGCCTCTATTAGCATTTGGCGTATATTTCTTTTTACGTGATGACGGAAATTTAGTGCAGATATTAATCTTTTCATTTATTAGCGCCCTGGTAGCTAACCTAGCAGCATTTTCTGTAACATCCTATATTGAAAGTATTTTCAGGCTTACTTCAAGTTTTAAATTATCAGAACTAGCTGACAGAAACCATCCAGCCCTGAGGCACCTGGAAGATAAAGCATTAGGCACTTTTAATCACTCACTTGTAGTAGGCACACTTGCAGATAGGGCTGCTAATAAAATTGGAGCAAACAGTCAGTTGGCAAGAGCTATGGCTTATTACCACGATTTAGGAAAAACTTTGAATCCAACTATGTTTGTGGAAAATCAAATAGGCGCTACAAATCCACATGACCGTCTCTTACCTATGGAATCGGCAAATATAATTAAAAGTCATGTAGTTGATGGTATCAAATTAGCAAAAAAGTTTAAAATTCCTGAGATAGTTTACCAAGGAATATTAGAACATCACGGTGATGCGGTAATAAGATTTTTTTACGAAAAAGAAAAATTAGATAATCCAAATGTTTCTAGAGAAGATTTTAGACATTTAGGAGAAAAACCTTCGTCTAGAGAAGCAGCAATACTTATGCTTGCGGACTCACTAGAGGCTGCTTGTAGAGCAATATTTATGAACGAGGATGCAGATGAAGAAAAAATTAGAAATGTGATTGAAGAAATCTTTAATGAAAAAATATCGGACGGTCAGCTAAGCAATGCACCTATAACATTCAAAGAACTAGACACTATTAGGGAGTCATTTCAAACCAGCCTTGAAGGCTTATATCACCAAAGAGTTCTTTATCCAGACATAACTGAAGAAGAATAAATAATTTGAAAATATACTACGAAGGTTATTTTTATCGCAATGAAAAAATTGCATTAGAAAATGCTAAAAAAGAATTTTTAAATTATTTTGAAATTTCAGAAAATTTTATTTTTTATCTCCATTCTGTGTCTGAACAACAATCCATAAGTTTTAATCAGCATTACTTTAAAAAAGACACACCAGCTGATGTACTAACTGTCCCTCTCTATAAAAATTTTGATGAAATTACTAAACTTGATAAGAATAATGTAGAAATTTTAGGTGATCTTTTTATTTATAGAAAATTAATTAAACACAATGCATTAAAGTATAAAAAAACAATGATTGAGGAACTTCAACTAGTTTTAATTCATGGTTTACTACATTTAGTTGGATTTTCGCATGAAAATGAGGATAGACTTAAAAAGATTGAAAACAAAATATTAGAAAAGGTTTGGAAAAATGCAAAATAAAAAATCTCTCAACCATCTCGCAATAATTATGGATGGAAATGGAAGATGGGCATTAAATCAAGATTTACCTCGTACAGCTGGGCATGCTGCAGGAGAACATTCCCTTTCCAGGTCAATAGATTGGGCTATCGAGAATAAATTAGAGTGGTTGACGGTGTATGCTTTTTCAACAGAAAACTGGCTTAGATCAGAGGAAGAAGTGGATTTTTTAATGTTTTTCAACAGAGATATTTTGATTCGAAGAAGAGAAGAGTTTAATCAAAAAGGGGTGAAATTTAAATTTTTAGGAGATTTAACTGATTCACAAATACCAGAAGAAAACAAAAAACTTATGAAAGAAACTGAAGAGATAACTAAAAATAATAAAACTTTAAATCTTGTTTTTGCATTTAATTATGGGTCTCATAATGAAATTCATAAAGCTGTCTTAGACCTACATAATGAACACATTTCTGAAAATCTTAAACTTAATGACATAGAAAATAAATTTTATGGTTTTTTTCAATATCCAGATATACCTTTTCCAGATGCTTTACTCAGAACTGCTGGGGAGAAAAGAATAAGTAATTTTTTGCTTTACCAACTTTCATATTCAGAACTTATTTTTATAGATACTTTATGGCCAGATGTAAATGGAGACATATTAGACGATGTGTTACTAGAATTTAACAGAAGGAATAGAACATATGGAAGAAACTAACAAAGAGTTATTTGAAAAAGTAGTAAAGATTGCACAAGCAAGGGGCTTTGTTTTCAATGCTTCTTCTATCTATGGTGGGCTTCGAAGTTCTTACGATTATGGTCCTCTTGGAGTATTACTTAAAAATAATATTTCCAATTACTGGTGGAAAGATATTAATCAGGATAACGATATATCCGTCTTCCCTGTAGACACAGCTATAATTCAAAGTTCTGAAGTATGGAAGGCATCAGGCCATTTAGCTGAATTCTCAGATCCAATGGTTGATCACAAACCTACTGGTGAAAGATATAGAGTTGATCAGATACCTGAAGGATTAGATAAAGAAGATTTAACTGAGCCAAGACAATTCAATTTAATGTTTGAAACAAGTATTGGTCCTGTTCAAAATGAAAACTCAAACGTTTATTTAAGACCAGAAACAGCACAAGGTATATTTGTCAACTTTGAGAATGTTTTAAGGACAATGAGAGCAAAGATTCCATTTGGTATTGCAAATATTGGAAAATCTTTTAGAAATGAAATAACTCCCGGGCAATTTATTTTTAGAACTAGAGAATTTGAACAAATGGAGATTGAATTCTTTTGTAAAGAAGAAGAAGAGAATAAATGGTTTGATTTTTGGGTGAACAAGAGAATGGATTGGTACAAATCTCTTGGAATTCCAGAGGACAACTTAAGGCTTAGAGAGCATAGTGATAATGAATTGGCTCATTACGCTTCAAAAACGGTTGATATTGAATTCCTTTATCCATGGGGATGGGGTGAGCTCGAGGGCGTAGCTAATAGAGGAACATTTGATTTATCTTCTCATGAAAAATCAAGTGGAAAAGACCTGTCTTATTTTGATCCTGAATCAAATGAAAAAATAATACCAACTGTGATTGAGCCTGCAGGAGGATTAACTAGGACACTTTTTGCATTACTTTGTTCAAGTTATGTTGAAGATGAAGTAAATGATGCAACTAGAACTCTATTTCGATTCGAATTTGATATTGCTCCAATACAAATTGGAATTTTACCATTAAGTAAAAAAGATGAATTAATTGAAGTTTCAAATGATATCAAAAATTTATTACAAGAAAGCTATAGAACTGAAATTGATGTAACTCAATCAATAGGAAAAAGATACAGAAGGCAAGACGAAATAGGAACACCCTACTGTATCACAGTTGATTTTGAGACACTAGATGACAAATCTGTGACAATAAGAAACAGAGACTCGATGGAACAGGAGAGAGTTGCTATTGCAGATCTTCTCAATTTTTTCAGTGATATCTAATGGGAATAGCTAGACAGTCTATAGAAGATCTTAAGAAAAGGTCAAAAATTAGTGACTTTATTCTTTCTACAACATCAGGCAAGTTAAGAGGCACAAAAGGTATGGCCCTGTGTCCATTTCATGGAGAAAAAACTGCGAGTATGAGTTTTACAGATGTTGAAAATCTTTTCCACTGTTTTGGATGTAAAGAAGGTGGTGACATTTTTAAATATGTCCAAGAAATAAACAATTTGGAGTTTCAAGATGCAATAGAGTTTGTAGCAGAAAAATATGGATTCAAACTAACTTATACACAAAGTAGTGAGAACAATGACTTTAAAGTGTATCAAGAAAAGATAGATTCAATTAATAATTATTTTTTAGAAACAATGGAATCTGATAAATCTAAAGATGCAAAAGTGTACTTAAAAACTAGAAAATATGACAACAGTGACATAAAGAAATATGCTATTTCCTTTGTTAGTAAAGATGATGAGAGCTTTAATAAATTTTGTAAATCAAATGATATTACTAAAGATGATCTCAAGAGACTTGGCTTCATTAGTAGCAATGGAAATATGCTTTTTAAAAATAGAATAATGTTTCCAATTCTTAGTTTTAGAAATGATATTATTGCTTTTGGTGGAAGATCCATAGATGATTTTGGACCTAAGTATTTAAATTCTTCAGATTCAGTACTATATAAAAAAAATAGGAATCTCTACTTTACCAATGATTTCATAAGTGCAACAAAAAAGAAGGGATATGCAATTCTAGTTGAAGGTTATTTTGACGTTTTATCTTTAAATAAGTTAGGTTATGCAAATGCAGCATCCCCATCTGGTACTGCATTAACACATCAGCAATTAGAATCTGTCTCACGGTATACAAGTAAAATACTTATTTGTTTTGACAACGATGAAGCAGGATTAAAAGCAACAGAAAGAGTTTTAGATATTAAAAACCAGGTTTCAAAACAACTTGAAATTCATTGTTTAAATCTTCCATCTGACTACAAAGATATATCGGAAGTTTATGAATTAAAGCCTGATACTTTTAATAAAATATTAAAAGAAAATGAGGAAATTGTTGAATATTTATTAACTAAATTTCTAAAAGAAGATTCTAATAAAAAAAATGTTTTCAATTATTTTCGAAAAATCACAAACAAATTGAGTCCTCTAGAAGTAGATATTGCATTAGATTTACTATCTAAAAAGCTAAGCACTGAAAAAGAAATTCTTAAAAGAGAGCTTGACTTTCAAACAGAGATTGACGTGGTACAAGTGAATGAAACTTCTATAAATTCTGTTTCCATTTTTCAAGATATCGTAACTTCAAATATTGTTAAGAATAATTTTGAAATATTAGAAGAAGAAAAAGAAATTCTGTCATTAAATAATGAGTATGCAAACCAAATAAAATCTCTAAAAAAAGATAAAAATCAAAGCAAAGAGTATCTGAATATATCTTTTTTACAAGATCAATATGAAGAAGCTATTGTAAGACTGTTCCTTCATTTTGCAAATATTGAAATTGAAAATTTAATAAATAAATTTGAACAAGAAGAGAGCAAAGATTTTTCACTATTGCAACAGGTTGAAGACTTAAAAAAGAAAAAAGAAATTTATCAGAATACTATTTGATTCCTAGTAATATTAATTTGCTATCCGAGGTAGCTCAATTGGCAGAGCAGCGGACTGTTAATCCGTTGGTTGTGGGTTCAAGTCCCACCCTCGGAGCCATACAATTAATTTGTCACTATAATTAGAGTGAATGGAGGAATAATGGATTTAGTAGCAATAGTAAAAGAAAGAGCTGAAGGAAAAGACCTAAGTGTTTTGGGAGGTTCAGTGAAGTTTGTCGTTGATGAAAATGTTGTTTTGATAGATGGAAATAGTGGTGAAATATCATCAGATGATAATGAAGCTACATGCACAATCTCAACAGATGCTGATACCATGAATTCAATTATGGATGGTTCTTCAAGTCCACAAGCTGCTTTCATGACTGGTAAATTAAAAGTTGCTGGAGATATGAGCATTGCACTTAAAGTTCAATCTGTAATATCTTAAATTAATTAGGGCCTGTAGCTCAGTTGGTTAGAGCAACGGACTCATAATCCGTCGGTCGCAGGTTCGAGTCCTGCCGGGCCCACAATGAGTGAAAATGCAAAATTGATAAAAATAAATTCACGAATTATAGGAACAATTTTTGCATTGACTCTTTTAATACC
>VMHT01046369.1_pt1 | contig 21105 bp, 11 predicted proteins | sample 4693611 | NCBI WGS metagenome assembly VMHT01 (sample SAMN12280063, study PRJNA550983) | marine metagenome | isolation source: seawater sampled from same location over 5 years 0.02-0.2 micron viral filtrate | place: USA: collected off the coast of southern California halfway between the port... ...
ACGTCGCCACCTTCCCCAGCTGCGACGCCGGGGACATCTGGGCATTGATCGCCATCTGTGCCAAGTGGGTTGTCGCCAAAGGAGTCGCCGTCAGTGTCGAGGGCTTGAGTAGGATCAAGCGCCCACAAATCGTTCAGGTTGGACACTCCGTCTTCATCGATATCCGCACAACCGTTTCGGTCGATGGTCGACTCGCCAAAGGTTGTCGGGCAATCATCAACAATGCCATCACCGGTATCAGTGGTATTGAAGCCATCACGATCAACGTCATTGGCCCACAATTCCTCTTCGTTTTGGATGAAGAAAGCCTCACCGAAGTGAACGTTATTGGCCTCATCGCTTTCATCAAGGTCATCATTCACATCGATAGTGAGTCGGCAAGTGTAATTGCCAGTTGTGGTTTCATCAGGTGTTGTGTAAAACTCTGAATCTGCTCCGAAGGTTAGGTTTCCTTGGGTCGAGACAATTGCTGATGTTGTGACCATACGATCGACTTCAGTGCCGCTTTCGTCAAGCAGGTCGAGATAAAGAGTGATTGTTGCATCATTCGCTGGTCCTCTGAGGCTGACCAGTTCCCAAGAGACTTGGACTTCCTCGCCAGAGGTATGGTCGGAAGGACATACGAGGGTCGAAACTGCAACATCTGCTGGTGCTGCGCCGACTGTATTGATTGAAAGATTGTACAATCCAGAGGCCCCTGCTGCGTCAATGACCACTGTGTAATCCTTGGTCTGACCTTCATATGCTGTGCCAAGAGTTTGGAAAACCATGCCGTAGCTTGTGTTGTCCGCAGAAGCAACCAAATTGCCTCCTGCGTCTTGGATGGTCAGGGTAAACGGTAGGCTCGTGTCAGCATCGAAGATAAGATCAAAGTTTTCATTTTCATTCATGCTGAATGCGTAGATGTCAAGATCGTCTGCACCTGAGAAGCAGCCCTCTCCGCCTACGGACGGGTTCTGTCCGAGATTGATTCCGTTTCCAGCTGGCGCATCTTGACCAATTCCGAGGTCGTTTTGTTGACCACAATTAAACGAATTTGGATCAATGCCTTCTGTTTCGATAACGAGGGTATACACACCCAATGAGAGATAGGCTTCAACGCTGATGAAGTATGTCCCTCCAGCACCGGCATAAGTCGCATCGTCGGCTGTCGAGATGGTTTCATCATTTGAACCGGCCAAGTAACCTCGCTCAAACCACTGTCCTGAACTGTCTCTTAGGTAGACATCTGCATCTTGATCGGGTGAATTGACAAGAGTCACGGTAATGTTGAGTCCTGGTGAAACGACAACTTCGTACCAATCGGCCGTGTCTGCATTTTCATCAACGCATCCGGTAATCGTCATTGAAATATCTTCGCCGAGGAGGTAGGCTGTGTTTTCATCTCCACCAGCGTCGCTACCAGAGCCCCCATCATCCTGTGCAGGGCAAGCGGTTGCTTTTTGATCGACGAGAAGTTCATCATCGGCCATTCCTTCATTGTCTAATTCATTCCTCTCATCGATCAGTTCATCCGAATCCACAACAACGATGACGCTGTAGTTTCCACCTTGTGCATTTGCAGGAATAGTTCCCGAGAATTGAACAACATCTGATTGATTGGCGTCAATGGATGGGACACTTGTGTTACCAAGCGGCAAGTCCCAATCAGGCGACAGCGCGCCGTCAACAGATAACCATACAGAAAGTGTACTTGCTGGGGCAAGTAAAGAGCCCGTATTGTTGACAACAACATCAACTGCAAGACTCGATCCTGCAGCACCAGTTACTGGAGCGCTCACATCAGACACGATGAGGTTCGCTGTAGGGGCTGAATAATTCGTCCAGACATCGAGCGTCCAGTTCACTGCAGTCCCTGAACGGCTGATGTTGAGGAAATACGTGTCGCCGACCCCATCATAATCATCAGTTTTGGTGGTCACGAAACCTTGTGTGCCAACATAGTCAACAGTCACATCATTGGAAGTGGTCAAGCGTAAGGTGAAAAAGACGGATTGATCCATCGTCAGTTGTGCTTCAATAATATGGTTTGACGGAACATCGAAGGCGAACACGTCGCTGCCTTCGCGTCCATCAATACAACCTGTATAGGAGTCTGTGACGTTCGTTCCGAGGGGTGTTGATGCAGCTGATTCATTGTTTGGAGCGTCGGCGCCAAGACCTGCATCATCTTCGCCGTTTGGATTGTAATCCTGGCATGAGTCGCCAACGAGCATGGCTTGGTCGGAAGCAAGGTTGTTGTTGGTGTCGTTGTATTCTGTGAGGTTGTTGTAGCCATCTGCCCAAACAATCCAGTAATACGAACCGTCTGAGAGACTGGTAGGCAATACCACTGAGGCAAACGTTGTTCTCGACGTGTTTTCGGCGAGTGCTGCCTCGCTTTGTGATTCAGAAAGGAGGGTGTCAAATTGGTCGTATGTTTGATCTGTTGAAAGAATGAACTGGACCTCAAATGGATCGGAAGTGGTGTTGTAGATGTTTTCGACCACGTATTCTACCGTTACCGTGTCTCCAGCTTGTGCAGTTGCCGGCTCGATGACCGAGGTAATGACCAAATCAGGACGTGGTGGGGTGTTGTTGGTCCACGTTCGTAACGTATACTGGCCATCTCCGCTGTAGGCTCTGACGTTGAGGTAGAAGGTTGAGGCAACGCCTGAGAAACTGGTGCCTGTCGTGCTGACCTTTTCCAGTGGGTCGTTGTATTCCGACCAGTCATGGTCATATTCTCCACCGGAAGAGTCGACCAAATACAAGTCGAAATCTGCTCCCGAAGGCACAACGAGTTCCACATCAACGTCTTTGCCCGCTGTTGTAGTCACGGTGTACCAATCATCGGTATCGGTTGCGTCAACGCATCCTTGAACTCCAGTTGTTCCAGAATTTGGGTTGGTCCCAAGGGACCTTGAAGTATTGGCGTCGGCGCCCGCATCGCCGCTTGATCCGCCATCCGATTGGAGTGAAGATGGGCTCGGGCATGCCGCCCTACCACTGGTCGATGTCGCCTTTGGAGTGAGCAGTTCTAGTGATTTCAATGGCAGTGCGTCAATTGATTTGATAGAATCTTCGATGGAAACAAATGTGGGTTGCTCCAAATCAATTTTTAATTCCGATTCTGAATTGGAGGCGGTTGCAAGCGGCATCATCGGAGCGACGAGGAACAACAGAGTCAGGCAAATGGCAGTGCGGCGTGCGTTCTGCATGAATTCAAGGCGGTCATGGTCCGTTATCAAACCTCGGATGACGCGGTCATAAGATGCCTCGCAGATGGTGTAAGGTCAACCTATACAAGCCATTAAACCCAGAATTAGCAGATTTTAGCCCATGAACGTTGGCGGGAGGGAGAGAGTGTTACGGGCAACCTTCGGTACCTCTGCGGTGATTATCGACTTTCTCGGATCCTTTCAAATCGAAATTCTCTTTCTCTTAGTCGGCCTCTGGGGCGTAATCACCTCGGCAATTGGCTACTGCCCGTTTAACACCTTGATGGGGCGAAACAGCTGCGAGCTTCCGGCCCCAAATTGAATGGCCTTTGAACGTCTAAAACCCGGCAAAGTCGTTAATATGAATGATTTCAATTTTATGTCCGGCGTAAATTATAATATACAAACTCCATTGGTTCGCACCGAAAAATATGTCTGAAGCACCCGTTAGGCCACGACGCCGAAATCGAACATTGGCACCGAAAAATGACAGGCCGGGAAGCCTGTTTTCTTCAGAAAAACCAGTTGCTATCGCCGAACGACCAATTGGTAAAATTCAGTCCAAGGAAGAAAATATTGAGCTACAAAAGTTCGCTCAATTGATTTTGTACGGAATCTCACTCGCCGCTATATGGGGAGGGATCCTTTCAATCGCTTGGGACGATTCAACTTCAAATGAGGATTTTTTGGTTCTCGGCTTTGGAGGTATCATTTCGGCAATGATGGCGATAGCACTCGTCGAGTGGCAACGCCGCAAAGGAGGTAACTTGGTCCATAGCATTCATGGCTACATCATAGGTATTGGATTCTTTTTCTCCGCTATAGGAGTCCTATATTCGATGCGTTTGTTGATCAGCATCGCTGCTGAATCCGGAATAGATATCTTCGTGGATGAAGCAAGACCATGGCAGGAAGAAAATTGGCAACCTGCTGCTCAAGCAATTTATGTGCAATTGGCCGGCTGCGTCTTACTTGCACTAGGCCAGTACTGGTACTTGAGAAAACTCAACGGCGAAATCACATTCGGCTTAGCAGTCAATACGCTAACACCTCTTGCAATCGTAATGATTGGTTTCGGACCGTGGCTTGACTGGTCGAATCAAATTGTTTCATATGAGCTTGGTATCTCAATTATCTCACTGTCAGCCCTATCGATGTGGTTAGCGCTTCGGACCAATAATGGTATTATTTTCTCTATTGTTGCAGTTTTCAGCGGACTTGTTCCGATCCTTTACGAGTTCGCACATACGCCCGATGTCATTGGCGGCGAAGGTGGTGCGTTATCTTTGATGACGTTCATCATCTTGGTCCAGGGTTCTCTAGCAGCCGATGACCGGCTAAGGCAGGATTTGATGCAATGGACTTCTATCTTCTTGGTCGGTGTGGTCATTTATGCGATTTGGTTGGTTCAACATGATGATCTAAATTTGGTCCTCGGCCCACTCAGAGGAAATAATCTCGGCGCCTTAGAGGGTGTTGTGAATCTCCAAGTCATCTTGTGGCTCACTGTCCTGGTTGGATACTTCCCCGCCACGCTCAAGCGGAGAATACCTTACATGCCAATCGGACTTGCAGGGTCTCTTTTCTTATTCACTCCAGAGTCCAGTATCATTCCATGGATCATCGCTACTGCGATGTTACCCTACCTCGTGATCATATCGAAAGTCACTCGTCGCTGGGTCGCTGATTGGTCTGTAATTGCGATCAGTGGAGCGTTTTTAATCCAGAGTTATTACAACCCTGTGGCCTCTGAATATGATTTACTCGAGGAAATAATTCTGCTCACAATTCTGATCATTGTAGAATATTCCAGGCGCAATGATCGGCTCACAGATTTTTCAATAAATATTGCAATCGTGAATTTGTTTTTGTCAAAGGCCGTCTTGTTTGGCACGAGTTGGTTAATACCTTGGGCTGTCGTGTTTTACATCCTTATCTCGGCATACCTGCAACAACAGGAAGCTGTGGAATCGGGCAAACAAAGAAAATTTGTTTCAGCGAGCCTAGGGATTACTATAGCAATGGCCCTCACCGTAGTGCTATCTTCGCTTGAGAGATTAGAAATCCCAATGCTGGATAATTTTCAGAATCAGCTTGATGGGTTCAATGTGAGTTTAGCGATTGTTGCGCTTGCGGCCTACATTATGATGTTCAAGTTTAGGGAATCTGAATTGGATCTTGGATATCTACTCCAACTCACCCAAGCAAAAGGACAAGGCATGGTGCCAGTGTATGATCAAGAGAGTCTCAAATGGATTACGCCATTTAGAGATGCTCCGGAGGAAATCGAAGGATTCGGCCCGCTTGCGCGTTCAAGTCTTTTGGGGCCACTGGCACTGATTATGATTTCAATTTCGTCTATCAATATTGAAAGTTTACTTACCGATGTTCATTGGATAGCGACAATTATTATTCCAATTTCAATCCTCATAAGAGAGGTATTGATTGAAGACCGAAACGACTCCGTATCGAGGGCAATCGCTGTATGGGCCACGTTCATAATTTCATTACCAATTGGTATGAGGTTCTTGCTGAACGATGTTGAAACTGACGCATTACAGATCAATACTCTTCTCTTCGATATCATTTTGCTCTCGGGTCCGATCATCATCTCTGTTTTACTGAAAAGGGATGAGATGAATAAAGCAGATTTGAATGCAAAGGCCGACGATATGACGCTGTTTGGCCTACTCGCTTTAGGGCTCCTTGATGCAAGTGGAGGCATCTTATTCCTATCGATGTACTCTTTGGTGATTTACCGAGGAATACTCCATAGGCGAAATTTTGTTTTGTGCATGGCGCCATTGTCGATTTTCCTCTTTGCGAATCGATTCTTAGCAGATGGCTCCCATATCGCACAACTCCTCGACATAAGCATTCTCGGAGTTGCTATGAACGAAGTCAGCAATCTCGAAATACCCACATTCTCCTCTCTCGTCCTTTCGTTGAGTATGTTTGCGGTGATTATCAAATCTGTGATTGATTCGAAAAGCACTGAGGGAGAAGTGGACGAAGAATTGCCTTTCACCATCCCATTTATTTGGCTCACTATTGGTTTGTTTGGCATGCTGCCAGATGTGGCTTGGCTGCCAACAGCAATGATTATTCTCGTCACAATTTTCGCCTGGGTCACTGGCCGTTTGGAACATATCCCACTGCTTGTGATCGCTATGTTTGGAGCATTAGCTGTTGGATTTGACAGCAACGTGGACGCTGGACGAAATCCTGATGCACTCTTAGATGTAATCAGTTCGTCGGCCTTCTATGGAGCGATATATTCGTTCATACTCAACCAAATGACAAGGACAGGTGTCATGTATCGCTTTGCTAGCGACACGGTTCTCTCACCAGATGACAAAAAGGAAGACGCAGATTTCCCCATGTTATTCCAGCTCAATGAGGCGCATAAGGAAGTATTCTTGAATTTCTCAAGGAATGCTGCATTGGGTGGATTCCTATTATCGATTACTGCGTTGTCAGGACTAGGGCCTGTCATTGGAGCAATTTATCTGACATACTGTACGGTCACTGAGAAATACACAACCCTGTTCACCTTCTTGCCAGTGGTTCATGTCCTCGTTTTCATTAATTTCTCGATGCAAAACGCTGACTTGATCGATGAAATCTTAGCTTACAGGCTAGCAGGATTAATTTTGATTCTAGAAGGGCTGGCCTATACATACATCTCAAGTAAAACAGACTATGCTTGGAAGATTTTTGGATGGGATGATGAGGAGGCTTTCTTCTCTTGGCTCGATACGGTTGGTATTTTCGCAATGGGGTATGTTGTCGCTGGTTTTTGTTTGGCGATGACAGAATTTGACCCTAATGAATTGATTTGGACACTCATGGCGCTTTATCTTGCAGGAATAGGTTTGCAAGGCTTCAGAGAAGAAACTGAAGCACCATGGAGGCGTGGATTTGGTTCCTTTGGCACCATCATCTCCCTCTTCGCCCTATCCATGGAGTTTTCATTAGAGGGCGACAGTATCTTCACTTACATCACCTGGATGTTTATTGGCATAGTTGCCTTTGGCTTTGGAATACTATACATGAACCGTTTAGGCGAAATAAGCAACTTGTATGAGATCGAGGGTGAGGCTCATTCAGCAGAATGAAGGGCGTAAACCTAGTTGATTTTGTTGAGAGTTGGTCACACCGATTGAATTCTGGGCGAGGTTGAAAACCAACTTCGTACAACTACGGCCAACATGACGAGACTGTTTACCCCCAAGACAAGGTAGGGCAGATAATCGATCTTCTGCCAGAGGGCCAATGAAAAGATGACCAATGATTGAAACCCATAACCGAGGGATGATGATGCGGTGAGTTCGAAGACTAATTTATCTGAACCTTTTCCAGTTATTCCAGCGATGATGTTGTCCTGCCAACTAAAACACAAAACATAGATTGCATGTAAGATATTGACATTTCTTTGTTGTTCCCAAGGATGAGCTGTTGGTCGAACTCGTTCGTCAATCCGACTTGTCAGATCACCAGAACCTCGTGCTCGAAGCAGGATTGAATAGTGATTAAAAAGCGAGTATTGGAACAGAACGGCCAGGATCATGGCAGCAGTCAATAGGCCGCTCCAGCCCAGCAAGTTCGCGAATGAACACATCACTGCTATCAGACCGATCGTGTCAGCAACTGTGTCCCAATACCTTCCGACGTGCGATGGTTTTTCCCTCAACCGAGCAAGTTCTCCATCGACAGCATCTAACACGCCTTTAGCGATGAGTAAAAAGCAGGCAACAATCACTTCCCCCTGGAGTATTAGCCAGGCAGAAAACAGTGCCAATAAAAGGTGAAGATTGGTTATTTGGAGAACTGATACTGGCTTTTTCTTGAGAAATCGAGCAAAAATTCGAGCGAGAGGCCGTCCCCATTCAGATAGATCAACCGCTGTGCTTTCGCCGTACTTTCTCTTCGACACAGATACGCCCTTACCTTGGCCTAAGTTGGGTCACTCATAGAGTTGAGTATGAGATTGAATTGATTGACCCGGACCTCTGTGGGTCAATCCTTTGGGCACAGAGAACGATTTTACAACGTGCTGAGATCGATTTAACCGCTTGCGGTTGTAGGACGCAGGGATTGAATCAAGCAAAGGCTCGCTCGATTTCGCTTGTAAGGTTCTCAAAGCGACTTTGGAGTTCATCCATTGCACCATTGAACGCTTGCTCAGGAGACAGGCTGCCGTCGGTCTCAAAGGAGAACACATAGGCGTGTTCGATTTCTTCGAGGGTAATGGCGTCATCGAAGTCACCATCTCGCCCGGTACCCGGTCCAACTTGGTGGAGCGCGGATTCAAGGTCAATGACGTGATTGATATCAGTGAGGGTCTTGTCTTTGCCGAATAATTTAGCGTCGATGCTGGTTCCATCAGAGGTCGTCAATCCAAGATTGAAGAGGATTTGTGCCTTCTTTGGCTTGTTGAGCTTTGCAATGCGCTGTGGTCGGAAACCAACCGCTCCTGCAGAGGCCCACTTTGCGTGGTCTCGGCCCCGGCCAAGGTTAGCGAAAGCATAGAACTCGAGGAACTGGCCCTTCGAGAGAATAGTGAGTGGAATGCGCTTGTGCTCATCTCGGATGTCAAACATTTGATCAGAAATGGTCGTAAGGTCACCTGCGTAAACGGTTTTGTATTCTTCTTCTGCATCGGCGGTTGGCCCCCGGGCAGAAAGCGAATAGAGAACTTGGCACGATGGGCATCCTTTCGATTCTTCAGCGAGGTCGATGCAGTTTGGGCACGTGTCGATGAAGTGAATGCCTTCTTCTGGGAAGGTAGGGATTGGAATCATAGCCAAACGGTGCGCAAGGATTTCGTCAGGCAGGACGTTGACGGATTCAAGAACTTCACCCTTATTGTCTTGATTAACACCTTGCGAAAAGTCGACTCGGTGAATTGCAAGTTTTGGGACGTCAGCAATGAGGGCACGGCGAATTGCATTCACTTGCGCAGCGTCAGTATCGGTAAGAAGAATGCGAATTGCATTCTCTCGTGGCCAGCCATCAACAATCTTTGCTTCCATGTAATCCACCTTTGGTCTCAGACACGGCGGCCACGGCGGCCACCCTTCTTTTTGGTACCATCGTGAGCAATAGGCGTCACGTCTTCGATTCGAGTGATGGTCATGCCAGCACGAGTGAGGGCACGAATTGCAGCTTGTGCGCCAGGCCCGGTGTTGTTCGAGAGGTTGCCACCTGGTGCCCGATACTTGATGATTAATTGAGTGAATTCCTTTTCCTTGAGGGTGTCGGCCATCTTCTCAGCAGCGCGTGTTGCTGCAAATTGTCCACCGCTGTCCTTAGAGGATTTGACGACTTGACCACCAGAGCAGGTGGTAATGGTTTCAGCACCGGTAAGATCAGTAGCTGTCATGAGGATGTTGTTGTACGAACTGAAGATGTTGATAATTGCACGGCGCGTCATCACTCGTCACCTCCAGCGTCATCTGCGGAAGGGGCTTCTGCAGCCGCTTCCTTTACTTCGGTAGCGAATTCTGCGGTTGCTTCTGGATCAACTTCTTCTTCTTCCACAGCGTATTCTGCTGAGGAGGCGCGCCCATCGATGATTTGGCGAACATGGTGGTCTGGGTCGTTCAAATCAGATGACATGTGATACTTGATTTCCTCTTCTTCATCACGGCTGACCGGGTAAGACGGAATGGTCACTTTTTGGTCGCCGACACAAATGTGCCCGTGGGTGACGAGTTGTCGTGCTTGCTTCATGGTTGCTGCGAGACCCTTGTAGTAAACTTGGGCTTGCAGACGGCGGTTGAGGATGTCTTCTGTACCGAGGGAAAGAATGTCGTCAAGTGAGGCATCTGATGCGATGAGGCCTTTGTTATGCAGGGAACGTGTGAGGTCGTCAACTTCACGCTTGATGTGAGCTGCCGTTCCGTCAGACATACCGATTAGGCGCATTGCTTGACGTCGGTGACGGCGGAGTTGAGACTTTGCCTTCCAAATTTCTCGCATGTTCTTGAGCCCGTGATTCTTCTGAATCTGATGCTCTTCTTCGATGCGTTCTGCCTTCCACGGGTGGGATGGCGTGTCAAATTTCGGACGTGCAAACTTTGGTTCTCCCATTCATCATCCCTCCAAATCACTTCGTTCGCTTCACACCAAGTGTGAGGCCGCCACGGCCGTTCGACCGTCCACGCTGTCCACGAACCTTGTTTCCGCTGGCGTGGCGAACACCACGGTAGCACTTCATGGTTCGAAGGCGTTCAATGTCGTCTTTGAGAGTCAATGTGACTTGTTGACCTGTAAGGTGAAGCTCGTCCCCTGTTTCGAGGTCTCTCTGGCGGTTGAGCATCCAGAGCGGCACGGTTTCTGCATAGCCTTCGATGGCGATGCGGAGGGTTTCTTGCTCTTCAGTTGAAAGGTGGCCGGCAAGTGAAGAAGGTGAGAATCCGGTGTTCTTGCAGATCTGAATTGCAGTACGTGGGCCGACGCCTTTAACTGAGGTCAATGCAGTTGAAAGGGTCTTTAGCCCGTCCATGTCGGTGTCTGCCATTCGCAGAATGTATGAGAAATCATCTCCCAAATCCTCGTCTTTTGGTCGTGCCATGTTGGTTCACCTTCAACCTCGACACCTAGTGTCAAGCAGGTTTCCGACCAACCTCCCCTATATCAAGACCGCGACGCGCCTCATCGCGATGCTGAAAGCAAAATTCACGCTTTTTTGAAATGTGAATTTCGTGGTTTTATGATGGGGATTTATTCGGAGACACAAATCAGCAGCATTTCGTCACCCGGTTGTTGAACTAAAAACGCATCACGGCGGCCATGTCGCCGATTTAACTGCCGATCGATAGCCCCTTGAATCTTGGGTTGCAGTTCTGGCGCTAGTGTGGCTCGAACGATGAGGCGCCTGATGTCATGCTCCAAGAGCACCTCGACAAGGCGATCGACGTTGGCCAGTTCGAGCGTCATCCGAGCGAGGGCCACAACACGTCCAGTTGCCTGTACCAGCAAACGATCAGCTGGGTCGTCGATTCGCAAGGGGTGATCGTGATGGATTTGTGGACGGCGTCCCTCAACCACGCCCCAAGCAATTTTTTCTTCTTTTGAGACCGTCTTGAGCCAATCAAGGGCGAGGCCGCTTTCAACCAGTGCAGCATCGAGAATGCTAATCCTCTCGCCGCGCCTTGGCGGGCGTTTAACCAATGTTGGATGGTCGGGCCCGTGAATTAATCGCCGCCCTCCTGAAACGATTGTAGGGTCTAGACCCAGGCTTGGAGGCACCCGAACAAAGCGTCGGGCAATGCCTTCCTGCGCAGCACTTCCGAGCCAAAGTGCCAAGCGATCAACACGCCCTCTTCCCCGTGAAGTCCACACCCAAGTTCGAACAATTCCAGGCCATGTCAATTCCACCAGCGCTTCAACTTCCATTCGTTGGTCATGGGTCAAGCGAGGTGATAGGTCGAGCAATAGCGATGGGCCGTTTCTTCCCTCTTCGAGGTGGGCAGCCCAACCTGCAAAAATTTCATCAAGGCGAGGGGTCATTTCATCCAATCCGTGAGTTCGACTGTTTCTTGGGCGAGCGGGATCAAGATGGAGTAGAGCAATTTTCGGATTGACGTCCGTGCTGAGCGCATCTTTGACTGCATCGAGAATCTCTGCGCCCTGTCGGCCATCTCCAACCACTACACGACTCGAACGCATCCACTGTGAATCGGTTTCTTGGCGTTGAATAGCAACAGTGTTGAGATTTACAGCGCTGGCCTGAGCCCGAAATGGATCCAATTCCACGCCTATACCGGGCCGTTGAAGGACTGAGGTATGTGCTGCAAGTTGGATGCCGCTGCCGCAAGCACAGTCGAGAATGAATCCCTCTGGCAGTGCTGCATGAGCGAGTAATTGTGCTCGAATCAGTGCAACTTGCCACGGAGTCGCCAGAGGTTTGCCTTCGCTTGCGTGGTAGAAGGCCAAGCCTGCTGGGGCGGTTGAATCTGGCGCAAATTCACTCAGTCCCTCATTGGAAATCGAAAGTGGATCGAGGACTTCAGGCATGAAATGGCCTCACTGCCCTGCGACATCTGAACGCGTCATGATGCTCTCGAAATGAATCCCTGCTTCAGCAAATGCTTCGGCTGCACCTTCTTGGCGATCGACAATGCTAATCACACCGATGACGGTGCACTTGGTGTCATTGTGGATGCGTTCAACAGCTTTGATCGCTGAGCCACCTGTCGTCGTCACATCCTCGACGATGACAATCTTTCCATCCGGGGTAAGAGGAGACCCTTCTATGCCCGGTGGGTTGTTTGTTTTTCTGCCGCCGCGGCCTTTCGGCTCTTTTCGAACCATGAAGCCTAGACGAGGGTGTCCAGATGGGGATGCAGTCACAGCAATGGCGGTGAGTGGGACTGCCCCCAGTTCAAGGCCGCCGACGAAATTCGCGCCCATAGCATCCATTCTAAGATTGAAAAGTTCCCCTAACAGGTGGGTTGATTCAGGGTGCATCATCACAGGTTTTGTGTCAAAAAACCAACGAGAGGTCCGTCCACTCGCCAGCGTGAATGCCTCATCGTGGCCTCCATCAATGAATGCGAGGTCGCGAACAAGTTCTACGAGTCTGGGCCACTTCGCATGAGTTCGAAGTGAGTCGTGCACGGTCATGTCTTGGGGGTTGCCCGCTATGGAAATGAACTTTCCTTTCACATTCGGTGCATTTGTTCCCATCGGTTTTCGTACGCGCCCCTCATAAACGGTCGCCGCCAAGGCCTGAGAGAGTGCCGTGTCTGCCAAGGAAGCGCGAGGTAAAATCCGGGGACATAACCCTCTGATTGGAGTCGACGTTGCCCGATTAGAAGCGGAAATGATTGCCTACCATCAATGGCTGGATGAACGGGCTGACGACGCCTACATTATCGCCGAGGAAGCACGCAAAAAGGGGTTTGATCACAAGGAGTATGTTGAAATCCCACGTGCGGCTGATTTGGCGGGGCGTACTGAGAAGTTACTCATTGAATATCTTGAGGGTTACGAAGTCGCTGATGATATTCGGCTTCTTCTCGCCAAACACGATCGGGAGACAACGTCAATCATGATGGCTCAGTCTGTAGCAAGAGGATTTCGAGAGCGGGGGTATGATTTAGTCACTGCCATCGACGTAGGTTTGCGAGTTGGTCTTGCCGTCCTAACCGAGGCGGTCCTTGTCGCACCTTTGGAAGGAATCAGTGAAGTTCGTCTGCTCAATAATATTGACGGATCTCAATTTGTATCCGTGCATTTCGCAGGACCAATTCGAGCAGCGGGTGGTACAGCACAAGCACTCGCCGTGTTGATTGCAGATATGATTCGTCGTGAACTTAACATTGGACATTACCAGCCAACTGACCCAGAGGTCGAGCGAGTCAAGGAAGAATTCGGCCTATACCGTGGGAATCTACAATATCGCCCATCACCAGCAGAAATAGATGAAATTGTCCGTGCTTGCCCGGTCATGATTAACGGAGAGTCCACTGAACGAATCGAATGCGCTGGATACGGTCGAGTGAGAAACATCGACGAACCGCGAATACGAGGTGGAGTGCTCCTTGTTATTGGTGAAGGCATGTGCCTAAAGGCACCAAAAATTCAGAAGCATACTGAACGATTAAGCGTTCCAGGTTGGGACTTTATTTCGAAATTTGCCGCCCGTGGAAAAGAAAAGAAAACTGAAGGCGGGGGGGCAGTTTTCAAATCGAGAAAGGTCCCTACAATCACGAAATTCATGAAAGATATCATCGCTGGTAGGCCGGTTTTTGGAGCGCCGTTGGAAGCGGGTGGCTTTCGATTGAGGTATGGGCGCGCACGGCCTTCCGGCCTGGCAGCCGCCTCAACAAACACGGCATCAATGCTAGCGATGGACGATTTCATCACCATCGGGACTCAGATGAAAATTGAGCGGCCCGGAAAAGCGTGTGCCATCACCCCTTCTGATCATACTGAAGGGCCATGGGTGGCTCTCAAAGATGGACGATTCTTACGGCTCGATGATGCGCCGAGTTTTGCTGCGATTCGCTCAAAGGTTGGATCGGTTTGGGATAATGGCGAGCTTGTGATTGGTTATGGGGAATTCATGGAGAACAACAAGAACCTCGTTCCTGCAGGATATTGTGACGATTGGTGGGCAAGCGATTTAATTGAAGAATTACCAAATGAGGAGGAGGTTGTTAACCTCCTGAACATGCTTGGGATAAGCCGCAGTGATGCACCAGAGGGCGCGCCCGGTATTCATCCAGAAGATGCTGAAGACCCGGGTGTCCAGTTCCATGTTCGTCGCCATTGGCATGAATTCTTGCGCCATCAGCGCCCAAACTGGGAACAGGCGAAATCCATAGCAGTGAGGTACAAGGCATCCCTTCCTCCACCCCATAACCCGTGGTTCCTCGACCTGCCAATAGAGTGGGTTCCCGGAGTTCTCACGATTCTTGAAGAGGCCGTTATTGAGCAGGCAGGGACCGTCAACACTCAGAAGATTGAGGTGGAAGATGGGCTTGAGGCTTTACCAAAACCAGAGTCAAGGCAACTCCGGATTGTCGGTGGCGTTCAGGGATGGAATGCGGATGCAATGGATGTGCTCCGGCCCGAAACTATCGATAATGTGGAGGACTATCCTATCCCAGGTCAGGAGTTGCGACCAATCGCCTCTGTTTTTGGTGGCGAGACACCAGAAGCTTGGACCCTCGTCCAGCATGGCATGGCCAAAGGAATGGCGATGATTCTGGGACTAGCCCATCACCACGATGGTGAAGATCTCGTCATCACGTCAGGTTGGCCCGCTGTTTTGGAGGGGTTCGGATTTAGTTTCGAGGGCGATAAACCTCTCAGGATTGTTGATGCTCGAACAAGGTTTGATGCTCGTATTGAAGAATTGGAAAAGGCACACCTCGTTCTCACTGAAGAGCGGAAAAGGCTGGATGAATTGCAACGTGCCAGGGCCACGGTCAGAATTGCGGCTGAAACCGATGCAAGACAGCGGGGGTTGGGTATCACTGAAACCGACCAAGTCGGCCGTGAGGCTGCCGAACGAGTCCCAGACCCGGGCCCAACAGATGCAAAACAATACCTTGCAGCCCAAATTGATGAAGATGATCATGCTGTTGATGGGATTTTAATTCAGGTTCGGAAAATTTCTGACCTCCGATGGGAGCATTCCGCCCCAGTACGAGTTGGTTGCCGTATGGGTCGCCCGGAAAAGGCAGCACCTCGAATCATGAATCCAATGACACATGCATTGTTCCCAATTGACCTTACAGGGGGGAATCAGCGACTGATGTCGATTGCTGCTGAAAAACAAACTATTCGCGTCCAGATGGGGCGTCGCGTGTGCAAGAAGTGCGGCAAAGAATCACCATTCATCGTGTGCCATCACCGACTACTGGACGAGTACGGGCAAGAACGGGTCGGTGAGAATTGTGGTGGCCGCACCGTGATGAAGTCCTCAGAAAATAGCAACAGGCGAAGAAGAGGCGAAATACAGTCGGTTCGCTTGGACACCATCCTTGAGGATGCTCGAATTCGCCTCGGCATGGATCGGATTCCGCGAACGGTCAAATGCATGAAGAAGATTGCTTCTAAAGACCAAACGCCAGAGGCCATCGAAAAAGGACTGCTAAGAGCAAAATTCCAGCTCCCAGTGTTTCGAGATGGTACAGTACGCTTTGACATGAGTGATGTCCCTGTGACTCACTTCACGCCAAAAGAAATCGGTGTCGCTTGGCAAACCATTGAATCATTAGGCTATACGCATGATATCGAAGGAAACCCTTTGCAAAATGATACACAGATGTTGGAAATATTCCCTCAAGATTTCATTGTTGCAAAGAATGCAGGCGAATTCTTTGTTCGCACGGCTCAGTTCATCGATGACCTGCTTGTCCGATACTATGGCATGGAGCCGTATTACAACGTCAATACGCCAGACGACTTGGTTGGCCACTTGATTTGTGCTCTTGCTCCACACACCTCCGGCGGAGTGCTCAGCCGAATCATTGGATGGGCAGACTGTTCGGGTGGCTATGCCCATCCACTTTTCCATGCTGCAAAGCGTAGAAATTGTGACGGTGATGAAGACGCCATCATGCTGCTGATGGACGGGCTACTCAACTTCAGTAGAGAAATTCTCCCGGCAAACCGGGGTGGCCTGATGGACGCCCCACTTGTGTTAACGACCCGCCTCAATCCAACAGAAGTGGACAAGGAAGCTCTCAACGTTGATTCGGGTTGGTTCTATGAACGAGATTTCTATGAAACAACACTCGAACAACCTCATCCAAAAACCATCGCAGAGCGTATGGATTTTGTCGAGCGTCGCTTGGGCAGCGTTGCTGCGGTCCGTGGCTATGGGTTCACCCACGATTGTGACGCTCTTGATGCAGGCCCTGCACTCTCTGCATACAAGACCCTCGACACGATGATAGACAAGATGAACGGGCAGTTGGATTTAGGTCACAGACTGAGGGCTGTCGATGTTCGAACCGTGGCGTCAAGCGTGGTACGATCCCACTTCTTACCGGATTTGCGCGGAAATATGAACGCTTATGCAAGGCAAAAAGTGCGATGCCTCAAGTGCGCTCACTCGTACCGCAGAATGCCGATTGCAGGGACTTGCATCCAACCTAAGAAAGCCTCAGGTCAGGGGCTTGCAAGTGTGGGCGTCGCTAGATCAGAAGGGGGACTATGTGGAGGTAATCTCGCCTTGACTGTATCCGAAGGGGCTGTACGCAAATACATCAAAGTCACAAAGCACGTTATGGCGACCTATGGGGTCGACACGTACACCAAACAGAACGTCGAATGGCTGGCCGACAGCGTCGATTCCCTGTTCAACAACGATCGCGCCAAACAACTCTCGCTGAGTGACTTCTTGTGATCATGCGACAGGGGAAGGGGCCGAAGCGTTGACTGCTTCAGAAACTCCTGCTGCATAACGGGCAAAGTTTTGGTTAAACATAGTGGCGAGTTTGTCAGCTGTTGCATCAAATTCCGCCTTGTTTTCCCACGTGCTCCGAGGTTGGAGAACATCTGCTGGAACGTCAGGGCATTCCATAGGCACTTCAAATCCAAATCGCTCGTCTTGGATGAATTCGACTGCGTCAAGGGCGCCGTCTAATGCTGCATTCAACATGGCTCTCGTGTGACGTATTTTCATGCGACTGCCCACGCCATATGCTCCACCGGACCAGCCGGTATTGATGAGCCATGCTGTGGCGCCATGCTCAGCCATTTTTGAAGAAAGAAGATCGGCGTAAACGCCGGGGTGCATGGGCATGAATGGTTCGCCGAAGCAAGCTGAGAATGTGGCTTGAGGTTCCTTGACACCGATTTCTGTGCCAGCGACTTTCGCCGTGTAACCTGAGATGAAATGGTAGGCGGCTTGTTCTGGTGTAAGACGGGAAATTGGCGGCAGCACACCAAACGCATCGCATGTGAGGAAAATCACATTCTGAGGATGGCCTCCCTTGGAATCGGCCGTGCGGTTATCGATGAATTCGATTGGATAGGATCCTCTTGTGTTCTGGGTTTTACTGGTGTTTGTGAAATCCGGGACACCTGCATCGTCCATCACAATGTTCTCGAGAACAGTGCCGAATTTACGAGTGGTGCCAAAGATTGCTGGCTCGTCTTCTTCTGACAAATCGATCAGTTTTGCATAGCAACCACCTTCGAAATTGAAGACGCCATTTGAGCCCCAGCCGTGCTCGTCATCACCAATCAGAGCCCGCTTTGGGTCGGCGGAAAGAGTTGTCTTTCCAGTCCCCGAAAGGCCAAAGAAAATTGCAGTGTTTTCACCCGTGGTGTTGGCAGAGCAGTGCATCGGAAGAATCCCTTTCTTCGGAAGAATGAGATTCATCACTGAAAAAATTGATTTCTTGATTTCCCCGGCGTATCGTGTTCCGCCAATAATCACTTCTTTCTCGGCGTAGTTGACGATGACGAAGCAATGAGAGTTCAGTCCATCCTCCGGACTTGCTTCGAAATGCGGTGCGTGGAGCACTGTGAATTCAGGAGTATGGTGCTTGAGTTGGTCCTCGCTAGGGCGAATGAACATGTTTCGTGCAAAGGCGTTGTGCCATGCGTTGTGGTTGATCACACGAATGGGTAGCGCTTCGCTGAAATCTGCGCCGCAGTAAAGGTCTTGGACAAATAATGCATCTCTGGAGGAAAGGAAGTCAACCACTTTAGCACGCATGCGGAAGAATGTTTCGGCATCTGTGGAGATGTTGACATCACCCCAATTGATGTCTTCTGTGGTCGATGGCTCATCAACGATAAATTTGTCATTTGGTGAACGTCCAGTGCGCTCTCCTGTTTCGGTCACAAGCGCTTTGTGGGCGCTGTACACGCCTTCGCCTCGGGCAACAGCGAGTTCAATCAATGCCGTTGCATCTTGGTTCCAATAGACCTCGCCGGCAGGGGCAATTCCGTGCGAAGATAGGTCCCCTGTGTGGGCCCCGTGGGCTTCGGCCATGCCATTGCGTTCCGCGGGCCCTCTTTGTCCCTTTTGGTGGAACGATTGGCTATTATGCTCAATCAAGTGAGGGGGAATGCTACGACGCTGAGCGTTTCCCTTCCAAATGGACAAGAACATAGGGAAACCGCAGGCACTTGGCGGGATTGTCGCGAAAGCATTCAAGGGTGCGAGGAAAAGGGTAAGTCATGGCCGAAGGGCAAGATGAGAATCCTGGCTCGGCGCCGCCCCGGGATGACGTGCTTCGCAAGCGCGACTTTCGTCGGCCAAGGGGCATGGACCTTGGGTCTTTCATGGTCAACTCAAATGAGCCTGCGAAAGAGCCTGATGAAGTGGAATCAAAGCCTGCTGAAGAGGTTGACGAAGCCATTGGAGAAATGGTTTCAATCTTCTCAGCAGGCGATGATTCTCGTTTAGAAGCAGGGGCTGTTCAACGAGATGGTACGGTCCACACAACGCCAGAGATGGACAGTGTTGAAGATCTTGCCGTACACGGGGAGCGGCGGTTAGGACTCGGTTTACTCATCGCAATGGTGACGGTTTGGTCTGCGATCGGCGCCGTTGTCGGAACGGTTTTACCTCCTATGTTGAGCGGTATTGGTTTGTTCACGATGGGGGCTTTCGGGCTTTTTCTCGGCGAGCGTTGGATTCCAAAACCATCCATGCGTTTGCTCGGCGTCACATGGGTTATTATTTCCATGAAGTTGTTTTACGGCCTCGTTCTTGATTCTTGGCATTGGGGGTGGTTTGACAACTCGCCATTCGGGGCAAATGAGACATTGGGGTTAGGCCTGCTGGCTGTTGTAGCAGGTAATGTCTTTGTTGCACAGCGCCATGATGAAGATGCCATCGCTGCACAGGCCACACTGATCTTGCTTATTGTTGGAAGCGCTGCGGGAGCGTTGTATGGAGAATTCGGCGTCGCTGCAATGGTGGGTGTTGGCACCCTGCTGATGCACGGGCTTGCATTCATGCGACGTTCGGGCAATTTGGCGAGCCTGGGCATTGCTTCCTCCTATCTTTGGGTTGGTGTTCACGCACTATCGAACGATTGGGTTCTGTTTGGAGTGAAGTTGGTTCCGTTTGAAGACGAGTTACTGCTCTTTCTCCTCATGGCGGGAGTTACGGCAACAAATGCCGTCGTAGCAGCGTCGTTTGTTCGAGCGGATAATTGGTTTTCAGATGCGCTCAAAGCCCTCGGATTAGGCAAGCCTGCGCTTTGGTCTGTCTCGGTTGGATTGGGTATGATTGGGGCGCTCTTGGCCATTGCTGCAAATCGTCTCGAGACGGGTTATGCCTTGGCCCAATTGCTTCTGCTCGTCTCGGCTTTCAGCGCTTCCTACCTGGTGGTTCGTGGCGTACACATCCGAGACTTGGCCCCGTTTATCCTCTATCCTGCGCCGGTCATGTTGATCGGTCTATCACTGCTTTCTTCCGGTGCTTTTGAGGTGCAGTTGCCCGGTAGTTTGAGCCCTTACAGCCTCTATGCTGCGATCACAGCCGCCCTTACATCCGCTGCTTTACTGCGCAATCAGACCTCAGTATCCGACCATGTGTTGTGGATGGGTGGAGGGGTAATCGTTGTGCTCCTTACCCTCTTGATTCCTGCCGGCGAATCTGGTGGAAACAGTCGCCTTCTTCTTGCAAGTCAAGGCTTTGTTTGGGTTGGACTCTCGTGGTTAGCGATTCAGCGAAACTCGCCCTCGATTGCTGGAACGGCCGTCCTTGCGCCTTGGGTTTGGCTGATGTTCTTTGCCACCGACGCTGAGTCGCGTATTGTATCAATAGACCTTATTCCAATTTCCATTGATGAAATTGACCTCGCAGTTTGGCTGGGCGTTTTGGTTGTCCAGCAAATTTCCGTCAATTTACATCATGGCGAAACTGGATTGAACTTGGCAGCTCGATTGGCTGGGGCTTCTGAGGTTGGCGCCAGATTCAGAGATTCAGGGTTCGCAAAATTGTGGAACCTAAGTTTCATCTTTTCAGTGGTGGTGATTTGGGGAATAACAAGGCCTGGTGCTTTACCAATGCCGGGCCTGCTTACAGTCATGGGCATGCTCCTAATTGGTCATGCACTGATGGTTTGGCGGGGGCGTCACCTTGGAAAACCTCGAAGCTTGATGACCGTATGGGGCGTGTTTGCCCTCATCCTCGTGTGGAGATATGGACAGTCCGCCCTCTGGGCCATGATTTTGGTTTCTGCATGTGGCCTTATGCTGCTGGCCACTGATCGTCGGAGAAAAGAGGGTGCCTCAATGGCCGACCTCGAACTTACCGAAGCCCTCCCTGGTCGACTTCTGACGTTGATGCTTGGCTTCATGGGTGCTTTCTACATCGTTATCAGTTTGGAACCGATCACAAACGTCGAACTCACTGGGGCTGAAAAAATGCTCTCTCCCGAACTCAACTTACTTGTCCTCACAGGGGTCG
>VMHT01032486.1_pt1 | contig 21082 bp, 10 predicted proteins | sample 4693611 | NCBI WGS metagenome assembly VMHT01 (sample SAMN12280063, study PRJNA550983) | marine metagenome | isolation source: seawater sampled from same location over 5 years 0.02-0.2 micron viral filtrate | place: USA: collected off the coast of southern California halfway between the port... ...
GCATTAAATGTTCTAGTATTACTTGGATTCAAACCTTCTTCTTCTAATAAGTCATCTCTAATGTTCTGACTACGTTTTTCTAAATTAAGAACTCTTGTAAAACTATTGTTAATAGCGGCAGTATAATATGCAAATGGATTTTGTGATTTAAATTCATTAAACTGTAATCCAATTTGTGCCAACTGTAGTAATGCTTGTCCACGCATTTCGTCTACATAAGTGTATCCACGCCAGTTACCACGCATACTGTATCTCTCACATAGTTTGATATACATACGAGCTAGTCTATCGTTTGTTTTTCCATGGTCTACACTAAAATGACCGTTATCTCTTCCACCTTCCCAATGACTACGAGCTACTTCTTCTAGATCGCCTTCAATGTACGCATAATGCTTAAATGGTGGGAAGTTACATTTAGCATGTAAATCTGCTTCTGTTTTTGGTTTGTTTTTTCTGTTTTCTTGTGGGACATGATCAAATGTCATTACTCTAACCACAATATCATCGTCTTGAATAGTGTCTATATCTACTGCGAAATCTGCTGCCCTGGGTTTAGTTTTTTTACCTGTTAAACCTTTTTCCCATCTTTTAACTTCAGCTTCGTGTGCTAGTTTCTGTAATCTTTTTGCTCTATTCTGTTTAGCTTCTGCAGTCACTTCCTTAGTTATTGCATCTAAGCCTTCAACAATAATATCATAATGAGTATACTGATCATCACGTGCCCAGCAATAAGACATCTTACTACTGTGTATCTCTCTTAACAAATCTTTGTTTGTTAAGTAAAATTGTTTTGGTGTTTTCATTAAAATATTCCTTTGTTAGCGTTATTATACGTAAGTACTAGTTGATTGTCAACCGGTTTTTTAAAATGATAAATACTAACGAACGGAGAGTAGTATCATGCTAATTGAACACATATTAACAGAGGGTGTAAACAATATTGCCGTATTTTATGGCGGTCGTTTTCAACCTATGCACCAAGGACACAAAGATGTTTATAAACATTTGTGTAATAAGTTTGGTGCCGATAACGTATTTATTGCTACAACTTTTAGCCAAAAAGCAAAAAAAGCACACGCTGGCGGCGACTTTAGTAGTGATCCATTTACGTTTGATGAAAAAGCAAGCATCATGAGAAAGATGTTTGACATACCAGGAGATAAGATTGTTAACACAAATCCTTATAGACCAGACCTAGCCGCAGTAAACAGAGACCCTGGAGATACTGCTACAATACTAGTATATGGTGCAAAGGATGCAGATAGGTTAGCAACAGGAACAGGATTCTTACATAAAATGCCAGAAGACATGGATGAACTAATTCCAACTGCCCAAGATAGAGGTTACGTTTACGTAGCTCCATTAATGCAAGGCGGAATGAGTGCAAGTGACTTTAGAGCAACTATGGCTAGTGCTGCACCTGATGAAGAAAAGCAAAAGAGCTTTACTAATTTCTTTGGTAAATTTGATCCAAATGTATTTGGATTCATTAAGGAGCGTCTAACGTAATGGCTGGTATAGCAGACAAGAATAAAGCATCGCTTGTACTTAAAAAACAAGGTAAACCATTTTTTACACTTGGAATCTTAAATCCATTAAAGGATGCAGGAGGTGTTGAGTTTCCGTTCACACCTACTATTCAGATATCACACCAAACATCTTATGGACAATACGATGTTCCAGGTTCTAATTATCAACAGCAATACTACATGAATACTCCAAACCCAAGTATATCAGTAACAGCAATGTTTGCCGCTAATTCAGATGAAGAAGCAAGATATACAGCAGCCGCATTACACTTTTTTAAAACATGTACTAAATCAGATTTTGGTGCTACAAGACAAGCAACCGCAGGTACACCACCTCCTATATTAAAATTTAATTGCTATGGGTCTGTTCACGCTAATAATGTTCCATGTGTAATACGAAGCTTTAACTATACGTTACCAGAAGATACTGATTATGTAGATGTATCCACAGGCAACGAGACAATGAGTATACCAGCATTATTGCTAGTCAGTTTAGAACTAGCACCTCAACTTACTCCAAAGAATGTAAAAGATGAATTTAACATAGCTACCTTTGCTAGTGGACTTGCATTAAAAGGTGGAAACAACGGAGGGTTTATTTAATGGAAAAATATAGAACAGATAGTTTATATAGAAACACAGAAGTAGTTGGTTCTAAATTTTTAGATGTATTATCAATTGATAATATTGACGTTAAGAATACAATTACAAAAACTATAACGCTAGAACCAAAACACAATGAGCGTCCAGACTTATTAGCATATGAGTTATATGGAAACTCAAAACTATGGTGGGCATTTGCGTTGTTTAATCAAGACAAACTTCAAGACCCTATTATAGATTTTAAATCAGGGCTACATATTATAGTTCCTGTAAGGTTCGCATAACATGGCAGACAAGTCACTAACAGCAATAAATTCTAGAAACTATAACCCAGGAAACTTGCGACCAAGTAGTAAGTATACATGGAATGGTGAAGTAGGACAGAATGGCGGCTTTGTTGTTTTTGACAGCCCAGAAATGGGAACACGTGCTCTTGCAAAGAATTTATATACAAGTCAAGAAACACATGGTAATAATTCAGTACGTGATATTATTACCCGTTGGGCACCACCAAGTGAAAATAATACAGAAGCATATGTTCAAAAAGTTGCAAAAGAAATGGGAGTTAATCCTGATGCCAACTTAGGTAGCTTACGAGACAATCCAGCTACTACTAAAGCACTTGTTAAATCTATTACTAAACACGAAGGCGGCGGATTAGGAATTTACAACGATAAACATTTTGAAGACGGTATTGCACTAGCTAACGGTAAGTCAGCTGCTGAGATAGATTTTCAAAGAAAGCCAGAAAACTTTGAGCCACCAGCAGATGCAAATGATGGCTTTGCTGAAAACGAAGACGGAGATCTTGTACCACAAACAACTGTACCAACTAAACCAGAAATAGCTAAAAAACAAATTGAAAATATTGTAACTTCAAATTGGATGAGTACAGTTGATTCGCCACAATACATATGGACATTATTTCTTGTTGACAATGAGACATTTAACGATCCAAATAGTTTACATGGAAGTGAATCAGCAGTGTCTGCAGGTAAAGCAGTTATTGTTGCAAGGCAAGGAGTAACTACACAGTTCTCTTTAGATAACTTTGCAATGATAGCAACTGTAACACCAGGACAAGCACACGGTAATAGTACACCAGGAATCATTCAGTTTGATATAATAGAAACTTTGGGATTTACTTTTTTAGATAGAATAATAAAAGCCGGTATTGGGTTGGGAAAGCCTGGAAATTTACACGAACAAAACTTTGTTCTAAAATTAGACTTTGTTGGTAGAGATCCACTTACGGCTGCTAGTGTCAAGTATCCTGGAACTTTTATATATCCAGTAAAACTAAATCAAATAAGAAGTACAACAGGTCCTGAAGGAACAAGATACAATGTTATTGCATGGTCGTTAATTAAACATGCACAAACAGAAACTGTTACTGATGTAGATGTAACAGTTAAAAATGTAACAACTGTAAAAGAATTTATTGATGGGTTTGTAACAAAATATAATAGTCAGCAGATGGAAATGTTATCTCCTGTAGATCAGAAAAATGGTAAAACTCCTGATAAACAAATTGAAATAAATTTTGATGAAAGTAGTAATGTTCGAGGCATCAAAGGATTAATGAATTTTAATTTAGCAGTTAAACCTTGGGGAGCTACTGCGAATGCTGACAAGGCAGGTGGACAAGCTAAGAACTTAGATAATGCAGATGCAAATGATATTACAATAGAAGCTGAAACATCCATACCAGTAGCTATTGGAAACAAGGTGCAACTGAATACTCCGGCATTTGCTGAGTATGTTAAGGAAGCACAGAAGATTGGAATGACACCAAGTATTGTTGTTGATTCAAAACCAGTTTATCCAGATAACTTTGCTGGAACAGGAACAGGCGCAGATGCATATGTTGGACCAATTAAAATTATATACACAATTAAAATACATCAGCATTGGGCAGCACAAAATGGAGATAAAGCAACACACAGAAAAAACTTTGCTGATACTAAATTCCAAACAGAAAAATTTAAAATGTTACCAATTGAAAAGAATTATACATTTCTTTATACAGGATTAAATACTGAAGTATTAAATTATCAAATTGATATAGAAAGTTTATATACAGTGGTATCAGTTCCACAAGCTGGAATATATCATGCAGACAAGTCAGAACAGTTTACTCCTACTACGCCTACTAAAATTACTAAGTACTTAGAGGATGTTCAATATGATAAGATGCCATCAAATTATAACGATTACACAAAATTTATTAACAAGCCTTATTCAATTGGTGAACAACAAAAAAATGAAACAGATGCCACAGACACGTTAAACGCTAGTCTCGCAGCCAATATGGCAAAAAGAGAATATGATTCATATAACTTTTCAATGGAAATAAAAGGCGATCCGTATTGGATGGCAGGATCGTTGCAATCTATTGTAGAAGGAGCAGACAGTCCAGATTACAGTAAACGAGATGCATTAGTATCATTTTTACAATACAATCCTAACGCAGAAGACTTATTAGAGTTTCAAAGGAGAGGTCCAGTTGATCTAGTATCAAGTGGAATATATAAATTAACAAAAATTGAAAGTAGATTCCAAGGTGGAAAGTTTACACAGACACTGTCTGGATTTAAAGATCCAACAACAAATACACTTTTAATATTACCACAACTAATAGAAATATCAGGAGCATAAAATGGCAGGCTATTTAAAACATGACGGAGTACACGTATCAAATAGAGTTAAACAAAGCAACGAAAAAGGAACTAATACTCTTAGTGGAATTTATATTGCTCAAGTAATAAACAACGAAGACAGTTTATATACGGGTAGAATTTCAGTAAAGATTGCAGACTTTGGCTCAAAGGATAACACACGTATTTGTTTATTAGCAACACCATTTGGTGGACATACAGAAATTAAAGAAAGCGGTGATGATGAAACTAAAGAAGCACAAGCACCTATAAGTTATGGAATGTGGCCACAGCCACCTGAAGTTGGAACTAATGTAGTTGTTGCATATACTGGTAGCCAGGAACAAGGAATTGTTTTGGGTAGCCTCATAGCTAAAGATAGAAACGCTATGATGGGTGGCAATGCTAGTGGACAGGTTTATGCAGACGGACAAAAAAGTTTAGGACCAGCAGTTGAAAAGAATCCATATGATCAGAATGATAGTGATACAAAACCATTAGACGAATTTAACCAAGCAGTATTAAATGAACAAGGATTAAGTTTAGACTATGTAAGAGGACACAGTCAAAGTAGTGCTAGACGTGAAAGTCCAAGTAAAGTATTTGGTATAACAACTCGAGGTGGACATACGTTTACATTAGACGATGGTGACGACGGTGGCAACAGTCAAAATATTAGATTAAGAACAAAAGGTGGAGCTCAGATATTAATGGACGACACTAATGGATTTGTTTTCATAACAACACAAACAGGTGATGCATGGGTTGAACTTGATCGTTCAGGACATGTAGATGTATATAGTAAAGCAGGTATAAGTTTTCACACAGAAGGTGATTACAATGTACATGCTAAAGGAAGTATTAATATGCAGTCAGAACAAGGTGTTAACATTAAAAGTTCTGGAGCAGATGGAATTAAAGTAGAAACAAGTGTAGGTAACATTGATGTATACAGTGCATTAGATATTAACATACAATCAGATGCCAATTACGGTTTACTTGTTGCAGGTAATCAAATTATAAAAGGTACTAGAATAGATATGAATGGACCAGAACCAACACCAGCTACAAAAACTACAATACAAAATCAAGGAGCTAACACAAGTGTCAAAGTATCTACAGCAAGCAGAGTTCCAGAGAAGCATCCTTGGAAAGGTGTTGAAGCTACTCAAGAATCATTCAAAGCAGGAAAAGGAAATACTGCATAATGGTTGATTTTATTTTACCTAATAATATTAGTAGTCGTAACTTAATTGATTACACACTATTTCAAACATTGGATGCTAGTGCAGTTAATGATCAAAAACCAATGTCTGAATTAGAAGCTAGTTCTAAATTAATTAATTTAAAAATTAGAACAACTGGTTGGACAGGATACAATAAAGTTATTGACAAACAAACAGTAATCGGTTATGCTAATAGAGATGACACTCTTCTACAAGGTAATGGTATCACCGAAGAAGATGCTTTCAATATATGGATAGAAGATTTCAAAGACAGAGAAAGAAGATTTAAAAATACATTCTTATTAGAAACATTATCACAAACACAATATGATGCAATGTTAAGTATGTATTTACAAACTAACACATTTAATGAAGTAGGTTCAGATATTAGAATGTTTGATCTAAGAGAATTTATTGACAATAGACAATGGAATCATATTGCTACTGCTATGACTATATGTGGGAAGAACAGATTACAAAGACAAGCTGATGCAAAAATATTAATGCTTGGCGATTACGGAACTAACAAAGATAGATCATTAATTAAAGAACAAGGCTTACAAGTATTGTATAAAGAACATAGTGCAGGTGTACTTAATCAGTTGCAAACCGAACAAGCAGAATATGTTTACTATGCAGAAACAAATAGATTCTTACCAAACATGAATGAAAGCCGTAAAAGAATTTTAGCAAAACAGCTAAGTTAATCCCCCACTGAAATAATTTAAATACTACTATAACAAGGAATAATAACTTGAATCACGCCGTACTCTTACTTAACGCAGATGGAAACCCGTTATCGATATTTCCATTGAGCACAATTAGCTGGCAGAATGCAGTTAAAGCGTTATGGGGTGACAAAGTACATGTTATTAAAAATTATGATAATCAATTCCTCCGGTCACCTACAGTAACTATTCCATTTCCAAGTATTGTTATGCTTAATACATATCATAGACAACCCACTAGAGCTAAGTTTACTAGACGTAATGTTTACATCAGAGATAATTATACGTGTCAATATTGCGGAGATAACTTTGCTTACAATGAACTTACACTAGATCATGTTATACCAAAGTCAGCAGGAGGCAGGCTAACTTGGGTTAATACAGTAAGTGCATGTGGTCCTTGCAATGTAAAGAAGAGCAATAACTCATATCCACTTCCAAAAAAGAAGCCAATTATTCCTACATGGCATCAAATTAACTATTCAAACAAGCGTCATACCCTGTCAATTCCCGATATTGCATGGCAAGATTATGTACAATGGCCAGAAGATAAGCTAATTTTACAATCATAATCTACCTACTTAATTATTTGCATAAATAGTTGTATGAGCAATATAATTGGATACACAACAATAGATCAACCATACACGAGCAGCAATCTATCTAATATAGATTTAGCGAAGCGTGATCTGCTAAACCATTTCCATATCCGTAAAGGAGAGAAGTGGACAGATCCTGAGTTTGGTTGTGACTTACCTTTATACATATTTCAACCTTTAGATGACATCACAATGGATGCTATCAAGGAAGAAGTATTTGCAGTAGTAAATTATGATCCAAGATTTGTAGTAGATGATACTAATATCATTGTTAATCAAGATGCTCACTATGTTACTATTAATGTAAAGCTAACATATGTACCAACAACAACTGCAATAGATTTGCAGATCAAATTCGATAACGAATTTCAACAGAACGCAGAGTTTTAATTATGGCACAAAAAACTAGACAAACAAAATTATTTGCGGCAGAAGACTATACAGTTGTATATGAATCATATATTAATGCAAACTTTCAAGCATTTGATTATGATACTATGCGATCAGCAATGGTCGAGTATGTACGTAACACATACCCAGAGAATTATAATGACTGGGTAGAATCAGCAGAATTTGTATCACTACTAGATGTAGTTGCACAATTTGGACATAACTTAGCATACAGAGTAGACCTCAATGCAAGAAACAATTTCTTAACAACAGCCCAAAAACAAGAGTCAGTATATAAGCTGGCAGAGTTTTTAGGATATCAGCCAAGACGTAACGTGCCAGCGTATGGTGAGATGAAAGTTATTGCAGTTAAAACAAATGAAGCAGTTATTGGTAGTGCAGGAACAAGTTTAGGTGGAACTGAAGTTAAATATGAAATTACAAACAACTCAAGTAACTTAGATGATTTTATTACAGTATTAAATGCATCAATGCAAAACAGTAATCAATATGGAAGTCCTACTAAAAGTTCAGTAATTAATAATATTAAAACAGATTTCTATGATTTAAATAATACACCAAATCAAATTAAATTTGATGTTGAAGGTGTTGCACTTGGTAAGTCAGCAACGTTTAATATTGTTAACAGTGAATATGATAGTGTTAATAAAACATTCGTAGAAAAAATGCCAGACCCAGTAAGTTCGTTTGGAATTTATTTTAAAAATGACGGCAAAGGTATTAACAGTATTAATAGTGGATTCTTTGCAGGAGTTAAACAAGGATCATTAGCATACCAAGACTTTGTTATTTCAGATCCAATTGACAACGCAGTGCTTGATGTAACTGCAACAGACATCAACCAAAACGATGTATGGGTGCAGAACATTAACGATACTGGTAACGTTACTAAGCAATGGACAAAAGTTTCAGATGTAAATGGAAATGTAATTTATAATAATTTAGCTAACGGTGTTAGAGATGTATACAGTGTTAAGACTAGAGAAAATAATCAAATTTCAATTGTGTTTCCAGATAGAGCATTTGGTAACATTCCAAAAGACACAATAAGAGTTTGGTATAGAACTAGTGCTAACAGTACATATGTTGTTAGACCAGATGACTTAACAAATAAAAAAGTACAAATAAATTATACAGGATTAGATGGAAACGTATACACACTTGTAATAACGCTACAACTAAAACAGCCAATTGCAAATGCAAGCTCAAATGAAACACTAGATAGTATTAGAGAAAATGCTCCTAGAAATTATGCTACACAAGATAGAATGATTACAGCAAGTGATTATAATACAATGCTTGGTGGTAGTAATGGTGGACTTATTAAAATTAAAAGTGTTAACAGAACATTCAGTGGACACAGTAGATATTCTAAATTTACAGACCCAACTGGTACGTATTCTGATTTATACTTACGTGGAAGCGATGCAGTAGTTTCGGAAAGCGAAAATTTAGTTTCGTACTCAACATCAAGTTCAGATTCGTCAACACAAATATTTGAAAAATATGTTAAAAATATTATTGACAACGATGAATTTGTAAACTTATATTACACAAAATTTAAAACAACATTTGAAGGACTAGCAACTTCAGCAGGATATACTACAAACAAATTTACATGGGTTAGTCCTAGTACAACTGCAAGTGGTGCAAAGAATGGATATATTACGGATCCAAGCAATGCAGGATTAATTCAACGTGTGGGTGAAACTTCAGATACTTATATGAAGTATATAACACCAGGCGCATTAATTAAATTTAAAAAAGTAAATGGTGAAGAACTATGGTCTAAAGTTGTAAGTGTATCGATGAACGGATTAGGTATAGAAAACATTGGAGCACAAGCCGGTGCACCAACGGGCAAGCGTAAGGACGGTACAGGTGCAATTGTATTGGATAGTATTATTCCAGGACAAAGCACAATTGAAGTAATTTATCCAGCATTGTCTAGAAGATTTATTTCTAGAGAACGAGATATTATTAAAACATATTTAGATGCTAAAAGATCATTTAGTGTAAAATATAATTACAAAAATAAAAGTTGGGATGTTGTAAGTGAAAACATTGGTAACATTAATGATGCATACCCAGATAATTTTGCACTAGGAAGTGATAGTTGGATTTTATATTTTGACTATACAGGCTCAGCATTTGATATTTATTTGAGAACAATTAGATTTAATTTTACAAGTAGTTCAGTTAGATTAGGAAACATACAAAACGAATATGATTTAAGTTCGTATACTAAAAAAGCCAAACGTGATCAAATAAAAATAGTTGATGCGGTTGATAATGCGATAGTAGAAACTGGAAAGTTTTTTGTATATGGATATGATCAGGCTAGCACTAACAATTATAGATTAGTATTAATAGATGGTAACGCAGATAGTAGACCAGATAATCCATTAGCATTTAATGAAGTAGTAGGATTTGGTAACCCAACTAAATCAAATTTAAACTTTGAATGGCAACATGTTACTACAGATAATCAAGTAGTAGATCCTAGCTTTACAAATGTTATTGATGTGTTTGCATTAACTTCAGCATATGATACTAGTTATAAGAACTGGCTAAATGGTACAATTTCTACACAACCATCACCACCAACTAGCTATACATTATCGCAACAGTTTGGATCAGTTGAAGGCAAAAAAGCAATGAGTGATACTATTGTTTACAAGCCAGTTAAGTATAAACCAATATTTGGTACACATGCTGAACCAGAACTAAAAGCAAGATTTAGAATTATTAAATTATACGGATCAAATATTACAGACAGTGATTTAAAATCAAAAACAGTAACAGCTATAAAGGAATTCTTTAGTTCATCAGAATGGGACTTTGGAGAGACTTTTTACTTTACTGAGTTAGCGGCATACGTACACAAGGAACTAGCAGGTGTACTAAGTAGTTTTGTTATTGTACCACAAGGAACCGGAACAACATTTGGAGACTTATTTGAGTACACACCAAACACAGACGAAATGCTAATTGCAGATGTAACAGTAAATGAAATTGATATTATTCAAAACATTACAGACGAAAATATTAGAGCAGGAAGTTAATAAATGGCTAAGAAAAAAGCAGGACAATCTAAGGTAAACAATATAAAAACAAATAAGTTTTTACCAGGTGTATTTCAAACTGATCTAAATAAAAGTTGGTTAGATAGCACATTAGATCAAATGGTTTCTAAAGGACCACTTGATAACATTAATGGATACGTTGGATCTAGAAACGGTGCAACTGCAAATATTAATGACTCTTATATTGAACCAAAGTTTCATATACCTCTTAGACGTAAGTCTCAACTAAAGCCAGGTGTTGTTAGTTATGATGATGATTTAAAAATAACTAATCAACTTACTATAGATGACATTGCTCATTCTATTAACACAAATTTTGATGCATACAATTATAACTCTGCATACAATACAGAAATATATTCATACAGCCCACCAGTTGATGTTGACAAATTAGTTAACTTTAAAAATTATATTTGGGCAGAAGAGTTACCAGTATACGAAAGTATATACACGGGTGCTAGTAAAAATCCATTAGTAGATTCTAGACATCGTACATTATACACATTAACAGATGATAATAATACGTTCAGCGTTGAAGACCATATGCTTATTAAGTTTACTGGTTCAGGTTGGGATGTAGCTGTTAAAGACAAAACATTTATTGTAACTGGTGTTGGTACATTTGTTACATTTGAAGAATTCAGAGATGAGAACACTAGAAGAGTATATCACAGTGTTGTACCTCACACACAAAATAATGATGGTATATGGGACGACAGTAAAGTTCATCGTGTCATCCCAAATAAGCAAAACAAATACTGGCAAGCCGGAGCAAGAAACTTTTTAACATTAATTAATGATTATAATAATGATGCTAGCCAGCTACCAATCTTTGATGGCTTTCATTTTACAGACTTAAACTCTAATGCAACTCAATTAGTTGAAGGTGTGTTAATTAGATTTGATTCTGATGATTGGTTTTATAATAATGCAGAACAAAAAGAAAACATATACATTGTTGATAAATTTCCAAATGGATTATTATCACTTAGAGAAGTTGTAAAAGCAACATGGAGTGTAGACCATTGGACACTTTCTACAAGTCCAAGTGCTAAAGCAAGTGACATTGCAAAACTAAAAAACATAGCAAAGTTTGATATGAATGGCGAACTTGCGTGGGACTTTGGATTACCAGTTGAACCTATTTTAGATTATATAGTAATTGCTAAAGAAGATTTATTTCATACAGCATGGAGCAGAGCTAACCACTGGGTAAACATCAGTACAGTTAGAAAACTAATGACGTTGTTACCTGATTATAACTTTGACGACATCCTATCAAATAAACGTAGAGCAAAAAGACCAATCATTGAATACAATGCAGGCATTAACTTACACAACAATGCAAGGCATCACGATTATGAAGATGACCCAACATACATTGGTGCAATAGACTTTGGTGTAACAGCAGGTGACGATATTAGCATCTTGCCAGTGGGATCAACATATGTTTACATAGATAGCACCCAAGATAAAGTTTATAAGTCAACAACTACTACACCAACTACAGTGCTTACAATGTCAAATAATTATTGCTTAACAATTAAGAGTGTACTAAATGCAAACAAACTTAATTGGCAACACAGTGACGTATGGTACGTTAACAATAAATTTACTCTAGCACAACAAAAAACAAAAGTCAACCAATATCCGCTTTATAAATTCTTTACAGATGAAGGCGTTGCATTTGAAGATATAGTAGGTACAAACTTTACAGGTGATAAAATATTTGGATACAAAGAAGGCACTGGTGCAATTGATCCAGAACTTGGATTACAATTAAGTTATAAAGATTCTCCAAAAGGTGCTGAATATGAATTTGAGAATTTTATTTTAACAAGCAAATATAAAAATACATTACAAAATGCAGAGAATCCAAAAATAACATTTAATAAATCAGGACAAGGTTATAACTTATATAAAAGATATGACAAACTTGAAACTGTTTACAGACAGTCTGGAATGCCAGCTGGCGCATTAACAACTGAACAATATAAAATTACAATAGGCGATAACAACTTAACTATTCCATATGGATATGATAATTGGGACAGAACACATGCATTTGTATTACACAAGAAAAATGATAAGTTTACTTTGTCAAGATTAAATGTAGACACGGGCGAATTTTTAGAACAAGATGTTCCGTCTATACAAACAATACGTAAAAATACTAATATTAAAATACATAACTTAACAACTGAAACTATACAATATTTCCTTCCAGGTAACATTCAAGTTACGCCAACTACAAGTTCACAGACTGTTGGCGGATTGGTAATTGAAAAAGATGCAAACAATGTTGTTGAGTTTTCATTAACTACTGACAATGTTAGTATTGTTGTTGAAAGTAAAGTATTATCAATGATTACTTCAATTGATAATCAAGATGATTTAAATTATTCAATAACAAATAACGGAAATAAAATTAACGATTCGTACATTACAATAAACAATAATAATATTGTAATAAGTGAATTTGCATTTAAAGAAAATGATATAATTGATTTTAGTTTTAGAAGCAATGAAAATAAAACAGCTACAACAATTAGCTACCCAGAAGTTATGGAACACAATGTACATAATGAATCAATAAAAACGTTTACAATAAGCGAGACACTTGAACATTGGGTTAGTAAATTAAATGTTAATCCAAATTTTGATGGCAACTCGTTTTCAGAAAATAATTATAGTAGTATAACACATACACCATATTATGGTGGAACATTATATATGCGTAAGCATGATAGTATAATGCACGACATTAATTATTCAAATGAGAATATAGATGTTACTGGTTCATTAGTTGAACAAGGTGCAGATTGGATTTCATTTAGAAACAGAGTACTAGCACAAGTAAAAAGATTATATCAAATTAATCCTTATACAGATATTAAAAGTATAACAGATGATTCAATTAGTGAGATATTAAAAAATAAAAGAACTATTGACTTACATAAAACTTCTAACATGTTATATGCAGAAGCTGAAGTAACGCAGACTATAAAAATTACTGATACAAGTGTTTTAGCATATAAAACAAATTACACATTCAACGGTGATTTAAATATTAGAGATCATGTATATGTTTATCTTACTGACGCAAACGGAAAAGTAATATTACAAAAAGATACAAACTATACAATGATTGGAGATACAATTTATCTAACAAGTTTAAGTAATACTGCTACTGAACTAGAAGTAGTATATCATAACATGGACTCAGATAGTTTTGTTCCAGCAAGTTTAACTAAGCTAGGATTATCAAAAGGTTATAGACCAATTGTAAGTAACAATGTATTATATACACATGATGGTTATGAATATAATTTAACAAGTACTGCTAACGTAACAGATATTACATCAGCAAACTTTGATGTAGTGCATGCAGTATTATTAGATATGGAAAATAGAATATACGCTGGTCTTGTATTACAAGATACAATGTATGATAAAAAGCAATATGCTTCATACACAGACTTCTTGCCTAACACGCAACACAGTACATGGTATACATTAAACATTTTAAATAATTATACAGAAAAGTTTTATACAAAATGGGCAAGTATAAGAAATGTAAATGAAACTAATATATACGACCAAGCTGATAAGTTCACATGGAACTACAGTACAATACAGTTTGATAACTTTAAAACACCAGGACATTACAAAGGAGTATACACACTTCTGTTTGGTACAGCAACACCACATTTAACTCCTTGGCATATGCTAGGATTTGGATTCAAACCAACATGGTGGGATGCAAACTATAGTTGGACAGATGCAACTAAACGTACAGCATTAATTAATGCGTTAACAAATGGTATAGTATCTCAGCCAAGCCAGCCAGTAGAACAAGATTTAAAATACGCTAGGTTTAATTGGGAGTGGTCAACTAGATGCCCAGTAACAACAACAGGTGTACTGGAAGATCCAACAACAGTAATTGGTTTACCTAACTCAGCTGATGCGGCACAAGACTTTGTATTTGGTGATTACGGACCTACAGAATATATGTGGAGAAACTCTGCAGAAGGACAAGCAACAATGATTGACGCTGTTCTAAAATTAAATCCAACTACAGCATGGACTAGTTTCTTCCAGCCAGGATTTGTAAAAGAAAGTATTAATGGATTACCACAAACTTATTATGATAAGCAATTAACTGCAACAGCAAAATATAAAGTACCGGGCATAGTTTATGATAAAACTATTACAAAAGTAACAGTATCAAACTCGCCGAGCGGACTAACAACTGATTCAGAATTTATTATTATTGATGACTTTACAAGTTCAAAAGCACGTGCTAAATTTAAAATAACATATGGAAAAATTACTAGTGTTAGTTTAATTGATCGTGGAATTAATTTCACAGGCGATCCTATTGCAGTACATAAACTTGGCACCGACATTCAACCAATAACAATAGACTTTAAAGTTAATGAAATTCCATTTGTTGCAAACGGAATAGCACAAGCACAATATAACTTTGCACAACGAAATCAAAAAGATGTAAATCATGAACAACTTTATAAAAACTTAACAACTAAACTAATACAAAAAGTTGGTGGGTTTACTAGCAAACATTTATTAAATGTATTTGCTGAAAGCAGTGTTAATGGTGATTTTCAATTTGGTCAAGCAGACTTTGATGTTACTATGTATACCGGTAAGCCAACACAACTTGTAACAGCAAGTGCATTGTTTATTACTAAAGATATTGCTGGTTACAAAGTTAATGGTATAAGCAACAACAAACAAGAATTTAATTTTTATGAACCAAACACAACAGGTTTAGAATATGATGAACTAACAATAGCTAACTCATCAGTTAAGAGATATAAAAGATTTGTTTCTACTCCAAGTGTTATTGAGTATAATGCACCTGTAGAAAAAATACAAGATGTTTATAACTTTATACGAGGCTATTGGATGTGGATGGAAACAAATGGATACACATTAGAATTTGACAAAGACAGTTCGGCTGCAGACTTTGTAGGCTGGGCTAAGACAGCTGATGACAATGACATTTATGTTTTACAAATAGGTAGAAAGATTTCGTTTAAACCAACACACGGAACAGTACTTGAATATAATAAATTAACATACAGTAACAATGACGTACTATCAATATATAATAAAAAACTAGACAACAGTGATCTAAGTATTGATAGAAAAGAAGGTGTTGCTTACATAGAAACAAAAGATAAAGAATTTATTGGAAGCATCACAAGTGCAGTAGTAGATTATGAACATGCAATTATATTTGAAAAGAAAACTAACCTTGGTGTTGATGTATTTGATGATGTAAAAGATAAAGTACAAAATAGATTGTTAATTAAAGGACAACGAACACAAGACTGGAACGGTGAGAAGAAAGCACCAGGATATTTAGTACTAGATAATCATATTGTTGAAAATATTGATAGTGCAGTACAAAGTATAGATGACATTTATAGAACTGATGTTGATGAATTTAATTCAGCATTAGGAAAAGCAAAAGACCTGACAATAGGAAACATAGAAAAAACATGGACACAAGATTTGGGATTAAACAAAAACGTAATCACAAAGATGCATCAAGGACTAATAGGAAATACAGGTACAACTACAGCGTTAGATAAAATTGGTAGATCAAATATATTAAATGAAAACGGAACTGATATTTCAGTATACGAACAATATATGTTTAGACAATCAGAATTAGGTAACAATGACATTGAAGAACCTTTTGAATTTGAAATTACATCTTCTGATATTTCTTCATCACCGCAGATTATTGCATTAGATGATTCAGTTGTTGATCCAGTTGAATTATTAAATGTACTACCGGAAAAGATTGTTAACAATAAAGACTTAACATTTGATACTAAGTCTTTTGGTAGTAGTATGGTTGATATACTTACAGGCGGTGAGCCGCTTTCAACAGAAACAAAATATAAAATACTTAATGCAGATCAATTATCTACTGTATGGGATTCAAGTGCATCATATGCAACTATTCCAACTTGGAATAATTATACAAGTTATAAACTAGGCGACGAAGTTAGACACGAAGGTAAATTATGGGAATGTCAAGTTGACTACACAGGTAAGACAGAAATAACAGCAAACATAGAATTAAAAGCTAGAAACGCAGGAATAGCATTTCCTAGTGGAACAGTTGCAACTGTAGCTGGAACAACAACTACGTTTGCTCAAACAAAAACAGAATATCAAGATATAGTAGCAGTAGGAAGTACAACTAATCCTACATTTGCTCCAACAGAAACTTTACTAATAGATGGCATTGGAGTAGGCTTCAGTAAGTCACAAGAAGTTCCAGTAGTTACTGGACCAGCAGTTATAAGAGCAAACTCAGGACCAAAACAGTTTACAGATGTAACAGGAAAGAATATTACTATTAATGGAGTGTTAGTTGACTTTGATACTACTCCACAGGATATTATTGAAAACTTTACAGGTGTTGATAATGGAGTAGCACCAGCAGTTGATCTTGAAGATACATTTACATTAGCAACTACACTAAGTCCAAATACATACGGTATTTCAAGTGTAACAGTTGACGGCTCAGTAACAACAGCATACTCGGTGAGTGGACAAGATATTATATTTACAACTGCACCAACAGTCGGAGCTGCAATTGTTGTAACACTTGTACATGTTGCAAATCAAATGTCAACAACTGACATTAGAGATTTTATTAACAACGCAGGTATCACAGGTGTAACTGCTAGCTTAGTAACAAGTTTTGACTTATTAGAATTATCATATAATACAAATACAGTAGGAGATAACTTAGTATTATCTGCATCAACAACAAATGTAGACTTAGGATTTCCATCAAGTGGTGCAACAGTACAAGCACCTAGTGAACTTCAACAACAAAATGCTAACTTAGTACTGTCAGATATTGTTACACAAATTAATGCTACAAACGGATTAGAGTTAGTAATAGCAGACGAATTTAATAACGCACTAAGATTAACAAGTACAGATACTAAAAGAACATTAACAGTAAGTGGATCTGCTCAAGCATTACTAGGATTAAATGCAAACTATAATGCAAGCACAACACAGACTTCAATAGACACAACGCACCAACAAGCGGCAGTGTTAATACAAAATTCATTAACAACAGCAGGTATCACAGATGTAGCTGTTAACTATGTTAGTAACCAAATCGTAATAACGTCTGAAGCAGATAGTATTGATATGGGTACAGGAACATTTAACAACATAGCTGGATTTGATAGCGGTGTAACTAATGCTAGAGAAGCTGGTGTTGTAAACGAATTTAATGCAGTAAAAAATGGAACACCACACTTTAGTGAATTAACTTCAGACAAAGATCCAGTAATGTTTAATATATTAATTTCAGATGATAGTGCATTAGAAGTTGAAACTAAGGGAAATATAGCAACTAAGTTCAATGGTTGGAATGTATTACAAGTACAACCTAAAGCAGGAACTCCATTGTTTAGTAAAAGTACAGACGGTTCTGATTGTGGAATATGTGCAGGTACATTAAGTAGAGATGGCAATGATGCAGAAGTAACAACCAACGAAGCACATGGCTTTGAAGTTGGCGATTACGTAATGCTAGTGAATACAGATACTACTCCACCTATTGATGGTATACACAAAGTTACTAAACTAGGAACAGACAACAAAGTCTTTTACATAGATGAATTTATTGAAAAATGTGGTAATGCAGTTTGTGTACTACCACTAGTTACAACAAGATTTGCAAACGAAAATATAAGCACAAATGCGTTAGCTGATCCAACTTGGAATTTACCAGCTAACACATTGATATGGGAAAAGTTTAACAATGCAACATTGGGAACATGGGTATATTCAGTATCAGGATCAAACAAAACATTTGTAAGATCAACTACACATAGACCAACTCAGTATGATGTTGATAATATTATAATTTACAATCAAGCAGACAATACTACAAAAGTTCAGTTAGAAGCATACGATCCTATGAGAAAGGTTCTCCCAGGTGTTGCTATGCAAAACTTAGAATATATAGAAGTTGCAGATAATGCAATTTATAATACAAGTACTGATGATTCTACAGCAACTGATCAGAATAATGCATGGGGCACTGAGCAAGTAGGAACAAGATGGTGGGATACAAGCAAAGTACGTTACTATGATTATGATCAAGGTACTGTAAGTTATAGAACAGACATGTGGGGCAAACTATATCCTGGCAGCGAAATTGTTGTGTGGGAATGGATCCAATCTACAGTGGCACCAGATGATTATGCAGACGCAGTTAAGTCTAGCAAAGAAATGTTTGGAGTTATAGCAACAGGTGAAGCATATTCAGTTGTTGATAACAAAACTAATGAAACCGATTACTATTATACTATTGATAAAATTTGGAACAGCTCTACTAACGCATACGACAATGTTTACTACTTCTGGGTTAAGAATAAAACTACAATAAACAATCAAAGATCTTTATCAGCATTTGATGTTGCATCAATGATTGAAAATCCAACACAGTCTGGTATTGCTTGGTATGCAGTATTAGATAGCAAAACATTTATTATCGATAACATCAACTATTACGTAGAAGATAAAAATACAGTATTACAAATTAACAAAGCGCCAGACAAAGTTAACTCACATAATGAGTGGACACTTATTGCTAAAGACAAAGATATCATTCCAGGATATTATGTTAGAGGTATGAAATATAATTTAGCAGGACAAGATCTTAATGCTTCTAAAATTCCATATCAAACTTTACATAGATTTAGTAAGTATGGAGATAACTTCGATGAAGGGCAAACATGGTTTAATAATTTATACGAAGCTAGAAGAAATACAGCTACAGCTATAAATGGATTACTAAAAGATATTTGGATTAATGATCAATATCATAATACTTGGAACCGAACAGCATTCAACAAATCATTTCCAACATACTTATGGAACTGGATTGATTATAAATTAAAAACATACACAGGCACATTTAATCATACAAAGATTATTCCTGGTGCATATGATTTACTTAACGTAGATAGAACATATCACAATGTAGTTAAAGTTGTTAAACGAGGTGCAAATAATATTGACAGAAGTGAACTATATGCATATAATAATGTTACTAACGTTTGGGAATTAGTTCTTAAAAAGAATGTTACAATTGAACTTAATGTTGATGCATTATGTCCTACCAAAGGTTGGGATGCAGATGCATGGGATTCAGATAGATTTGATCAAGCAAACGTTGGCGAGTATTGGATTAAATTAATAACAGCATTGCATGAAGACTTGTTCATTGCACACAACAAATATAAGATGAACGAGCTGTTCTTTATAATTGTTGATCATGTACTAAGTTCTTTACCACAAACAAACTGGATAAGAAAAACAACGTATGTTAAATTAGAACTTACAAATTCATTAGATTCAACAACTAAAAAGTACACAAGAGATAAAACAAATAACATAATTGGTTATGTTGAAGATGTAAAACCATATCATACTAAGATAAGTTCTACAAACATACGACATACAACAGATACAGAGGAAGTGAAGTTAACAGTATCTGATAGTAATCAAATATTATTATCAGAGAAAGCATACGATACATTAGAACTTTCTCCAACAGAATTATTAAACATTATAGTTCAAACAAATGCATCAGGAAATACACATGCAACTGATTCATTAACATTTGCACATATACAAGATAATGCAGGCACAGTTAACGCATATGCATTAACAGAAGCATTAGAAACAACATTAACAGCAGAACTTAATGCAACAGATACAACAATAACAGTAGCAGATACTACAGCATTTGCTAACACAGGTATGTTGTATGTAAATGGAGAACTAATTGAATACAGCAAAACTAACGCAACAACGTTAGCGATAACAAATCGTGCAGTATTAAATACATTTGCTAGAAACACAGCAATAGGAGATTCAGTAACACAAGTTAATACAACTCAACTTACATATGCTAATCCACAAACGGCACAAGCATATAACACAACAGGTGAGTCGATATTAGCTAGCTCTACCTCTACACAAGCACAAGAGTTGCAAGCAGCAGGAAAGGGTATTGAATTATAACACTACTTTATCATAAGGCATAAATAGTGTATAAGGAATAGGTATAATGAAAACATTAAATGAAAAATCAAAAGTTGCAGTGGAAGGTCACGTTTTAATCAAAGATTTTGATACAGGTGAAGTACTACTCGACAAA
>VMHT01027925.1_pt1 | contig 21076 bp, 28 predicted proteins | sample 4693611 | NCBI WGS metagenome assembly VMHT01 (sample SAMN12280063, study PRJNA550983) | marine metagenome | isolation source: seawater sampled from same location over 5 years 0.02-0.2 micron viral filtrate | place: USA: collected off the coast of southern California halfway between the port... ...
ACATCTACCATTTGGTATACGTCAGCTGCGTTTGGTGCTGCAGTTATTGTGATTTTTCCCTTTCTAACACCTACATTTCCACTTGGAAAAGGCTTGAAAGATTGGTTACCACTAACCATGTCACTTGTAAAAGTTGCCATAATTTCACCTTTAGTTGTTATGTTACCCAAAATTAGGTAACATCTATAGTCATAAAGGCACAATACCTTTTTGTCAACTAATTAAGGAGTAATTAAATGACACCACCCAAGTATGTATATGTAAAACGCAATCCTGTGCATCCTTATACATACAATGATCCAACCGATTTACCTTATATACAATGGAAATACGTCCGTATATCAGTAGCTTACACCATGTATACCAGTAAACAAATTGGTTGGGAACGTGCAAAACGTAGCGAGTACGAAGATTGGTGTATCAAAATAAAAAAATTCAAGGAGGAACTATGAAAGTACAAATATTAATTAAAAATTCTAGATGGGGACATGATTACGAAGTAGTTAAAGCAGATGCTTTTTTTAATAATAAAAATTTAGAAGAAAATTATCGTCAACAAAAAGAAGACGATTGGCATCATTATTTACGTGACGATGGTGTTAAAGTAACAGAAGATGATTACGTTGAATGGTATGGCGATCATCAACCAATACAATTAGAAGTTCAGGAGGAACTCTAATGCAAAAAATTTATTTAGATTTCGAAACTTATTACGATGTGCAACTGTCGCTTACAAAGATGTCAACAGTTCAATACATTAACCACACAGATTTTAAAGTCTGGGGCGTGGGAATAAAGGTTGAAAATAATGAAACCGAGTGGTACTCAGAAGATGAAACCCCCTCCGTTTTGGAACAAATTGATTGGAGTAATACTGCCGTCGTTTGTCATAATACATTATTTGATGCTTATATTCTTACACAATATTTTGGGTACAAGCCTGCGTACTATTACGACACAGCGGCCATGAGTCGGGGTTTGTATCCAAATATGTCTGCTCGACTAAAAGATTGCGTCGTGCGTGAATTCCCATCTCGAACCGATTTACGTAAGGGAGAAGAATTAGTTAACGCTAAAGGCGTGCGTGATTTAGATCCTCACCTTGACGCAGAAATAGGCGGATATTGTATCCAGGATGTCGACTTGACGTACGAGCTCTTCCAAAGTTATGTACGTAATTATCCAAACAAAGAACTAGATCTAATAGATCTTACTGTACGTATGTTTGTAGAACCAAAACTTATATTGGACCGTGGACTACTAACAACTTATAAAGATGAAATAACAACGCGCACAGAAGCTGCAATCCAGGACTCAGGTGTAACACGAGAGGTTCTAGCATCACAAGTAAAATTTAAAGAATATCTCGAATCATTAGATATTGTAGTACCTACGAAAAAAAGCCCTACAACAGGTTTACAAATACCTGCATTCGGTAAAAATGACAGCGCTTACATACAAATGTGTAACATGTATCCAGAACATTCGTGTATATGGGAAGCCAGAGAGCTAGTAAAATCACGTATTGAAGAGACTCGTGCTCAAAGATTTATTGACTCTACTAACCCTGACGGTACATTCAGCGTACCACTACGTTATTATGCTGCACATACAGGCCGTTTTGGTGGTTCGGACAAAATCAATTTGCAGAACTTGCCAAGAGGATCAACACTTAGGCGTGCGATTATGGCTCCCGAAGGACAACGACTGTACATAGCTGATCTGTCTAACATTGAAGCACGTATGCTTGCCTGGCTGGCTAAAGAACACGAACTCGTGCAAGCTTTTGCCACAGGCCGTGATGTATATTGTGAATTTGCTTCACAAATATATGGCCGTGCAATTACAAAAAACAATAAGCTAGAAAGATATGTAGGTAAAACAGCTATACTCGGTCTGGGGTATGGAATGGGAGCCGATAAATTTAAACTAACACTTAAAACTGGTTCTCCTTCTGTTGATATATCTGATTCTGTAGCACAAAACATTGTTATGCAGTATCGTGGTATGTATCCCAACATTCCCCGACTTTGGTCCGGAATGAAAGATGCACTTTTCCAAATGGTAAACCCACGTGGTGTAGGTTTAAAATATGGACCTCTTACTATTAACCGAAAAGCTCTTGAGTTACCAAACAATATGTCACTTAAATATCCAGAACTGCGTTTTCAAGGAGGCCAATTTGTGTACGATACTAACAAAGGTACTTTTATACGCACACACGGCCCTAGAGTTACAGAAAATGTAGTTCAAGCACTTGCTCGTATAGTTATTACAGATCAAATGCTAGACATACAAACATTACCTGAAGTAGACCTAGTCATGCAGGTACACGACGAAATTATAGCTATTGGCTCTAAAGTAGATGCTGATGCTACAATGGATAAAATTATCCAAATAATGCGTACACCTCCTGAATGGTGTGGCGATTTACCGCTCGACGCTGAAGGTGGCGTAAGTAAAATATATGACAAATAAAAACTTAATACTCACTAGAAAAACAGGCGATCGTGTAATAGTCCATCAAAACGGACGTAAATTATGTACGATAACTATAACCAATATCTCAACTGCGCAATGCAAATTAGGCTTCGAAGCCGATAAATCTGTACGTATAGATAGAGAGGAAGTATACTTAGATAAGGAGATTTAAATATGGAAATTGTTTTCTTAAAAGCCAAGAAACCTTTATCCAAAGAAATATCAGAAGAGGGAGTCAAACCATATCCACTTATAAAGAATTTTAGTTCTGAACATTATGATATATCTGTAGACAAAAAAGGTTTTAATAAATTATATAAATTACTTACACAACAAGCCGCAGCTGGAGCTTGTTTACACAAAGGATTACTTAAACGTCCACTTAATGATGAGCCCAGAGCTTTTATGTGTGATCGTACTGCAACTACAGAATTACTTGTAATAGATATAGACGGTCTTCCGTACAAAACAGGTAATGTTGGTATTGGTACTGTCGCGGAACAAATAGTTTTACAATTACCAGAGTGTTTTCATAATGTAAGTTACATTGCCCAAGCTAGTGCTTCTTTAGGTTTTAAAAAGAATACTGTGTCAATGCATCTATTTTTTCTTTTAGACATGCCTGTACATCCAAAAACTTTAAAAGATTTTATTCGCATGGTAAATTATGACAGCAATTTTCTTGCTGAACAAATAACCTTATCAGCTAATGGTCAAAGTTTATCTTATATATTAGATCCTTCAGTAACAGATAATAGTAAATTAATATACATAGCTCCTCCTACTTTTGTAGGGGTAGAAGATCCTTACTTAAATGAAAGATTTGTTAAAGTTGACCGTGGTTCGCCAACTCTTGAGATCTCCTCTTCTTTAATTGGTGTAAATCCTGAAAAGGTACACACCCTTGGTTTGCAGATTAAAGATAATCTTAGGAAGAAAAACAACCTTCCAAAAAGAGTAGGTAAAGTAACTACGGTCAACGTCTCAGGAGAAGCACATGAGGTGTTACAAAACCCAGACAAAATGACCATCCAAATCTCTCGTGTGTCCGAACCTTTTGTTAACTGTAATGTAAACAATGGTGACAGCGGTGCATATTATTTTGTATTGACTAACCCACATTACATGTACAACTTTAAAGGAGAACCTGTTTGGGAAATAGAAAAAGCAGATCCTGATTTTTATCGCAGTATCTTTGAAATATTTGCAGATAAAATAGATACAGAATCTAAAAAGAAACCAATCGTATTACGTGATTTTTTTACAGATACATATTACAACGGAGTGTATGATGAAACAAAACAACAATTTGACGATGAGTACCCGCTCACGCCCACCGCTAAAAGCAGTGTTAATGATTTCCTTAAGTCTCATGGTCGCCCTACCATGGATTTTGTTCCAGATGCTCGTGTTGTTTTTGATCCAAGCAGTGATAAAGGTGTGGACTTGGAGACCGTTCCATACTCAGTAAATTTATTTAGGCGTACACCTTATATGTTACGAGCAGAAGAAAATGTAAAAGAACTTTCATATGGTGAAGCAATTCAAATAGCAAAAGTTGCACCTAATTTTTATAAACTTATGATGCACGCACTTGGTAACGGTAAACCAGAATTTGAACATTTTATAAATTGGTTAGCTTATATATACCAATACAAAAAGAAAACAATGACTGCATGGATATTTACGGGCATACCAGGGACTGGTAAAGGCTTGTTTGTACATAAAATACTTAAACCTTTATTTGGTGAAATGCAAACGCCAATGAGAGCATTAGAAAATATAGAAGAACAATTTAATTTATATATGAGAACAGCATTGTTTTTAGTAGTTGATGAGTTTCGTATGGCTGATTCAGGATCTGTAGGGCGTATGGCCGATAAACTTAAACATCAAATTACAGAACCTAATCTTACAATACGTGCAATGCGTACTAATCAAATAGAGTTGCCATCTTTTACAAACTTTTTATTTCTTACAAACAGAGCAGATGCAGTCAAGATAGAAGACAGCGACAGAAGATACAACGTAGCTCCTAGACAAGAACAGAAAATAGAAGAAACGCATCCAGAGTTATTACAAAATTTAAATACGTTGGAACCAGAGTTGTATATTGTTGCAGGCATATTACAAAAATTTAAAGTTGATGCACGTATGGCACATACAGCTTTAGAAAACGATGCAAAAAAAGAAATGAAAGAAGTATCTATGTCTATTATAGAAGAGTTTGCAAATGCAATACGTACACGCAACCTTGAGTATTTTGCAGACGTATTAGATATACCACTTGCAAATACATTTGACGCAGGTGGTATTAGCACAGCACAAAGATATCTTAAAGATTGGTTAGCTGGTGTAGGACAAGAACAAGTTATACCTTTAGCTCACTTTAAAGTTGTATACGATGTACTTACAGATAGTCGTAATACTTTATCACAACGAGAGTTTTCTAAACGTATGTCACGACTAAATATTAAAACTGCACGTAAACGTATTAGTAAAGATCGTGCAGCTGGTATACCCCGTGGGGTTGTGTTGACATGGAAAATAGATAATAATGTTTTACAACAGTTAATAAAAGAACATTTTGACGAAAGGGATTTAAACTTATTAGATAATGGACAATCTAACGCAACCCAATCGTCCAGACCTAATAGCAACAGTTGAGGTCACGGAGGATATCGAACTAGGGCTAGTACCTGCATGGTCATACTCCGCCTTAAAAACCTTTGAATCTTGCGCTTATCGCACTTACATTTCTAAAGTAAAACGTGTGCAAGAAGACTATGGACCTGCAGCAGAACGCGGTACGCGTATACATGATCAGGCAGAACAATATGTACGTAGCGAAATGTCTGAATTACCAGATTCACTCAAGAAATTTTCACAAAAATTTTTAGAGCTAAAACAACTTTTTGCAGATGGAAAAGTCCAAACTGAAGGAGAATGGGGGTTTACCTTATCCTGGGAACCAACAGGTTGGATTTCTCCTGACACTTGGGCACGTGTAAAATTAGATGCATTCGTACAAGAAACAGATACATCAGCTCGTGTAATAGATTACAAAACAGGTAAACAACTTGGCAATGAAATTGCGCACAGCCAACAAGCTTTAATATATGCAATAAGTACTTTTTTTATGTTTCCAGATTTAGAAATACTAAACACAGAACTTTGGTATTTAGACCACGGTACAACTATGGAACAAACATATACGCGAGATGAAGCTATGCTTTTTATGCCTAAGCTACATGAGCGAGCAATAACTATGACTACTGCTACTAAATTTCCACCAAACCCTAGTACATATAACTGTAGGTGGTGTTCTTTTGGTAAAGGTCAAGAACCCCATTGTGAATGGGGAATAAGTTAAGTATAATTAACATTACATAAGCGTTCACCCAAATAACACCGAACGCAATGGTGGAGTATAGATGATAAATAATAATATCCCTGCGCCTTACGCGCATCAAAAAACCACAACTGATTTTATTATAAACACCAAACAGTGTTTAATTACATCAGATCCTGGTACTGGCAAAACACGAGCCGTGCTCGATGCACATGCTGCACTCGGGGGTCGCACGTTAGTTCTTGCTCCTCTTTCTATTCTTGAAGCCGCATGGGGAGAAGACATAAATAAATTTACCCCTGGGCTTACATATGGAGTTGCGTATGCAAAAAATAGAGAAAAAATATTTAAAGATACTAGCTTTGATATAGTTATAACTAATTTTGAAGCTGTTAACTTTTTACAAAAAAATCCACAATATTGTAAACAATTTAATAATATTGTTATCGATGAGTTTACAGCTTTTAAAAATCGTACAGCTAAACGTAGTAAAAGTCTTGCAAAAATTATCGGACATTTTACAAATAGAATTGCTATGTCAGGCACTCCTAACAGTAATACTATTTTAGATATTTGGCACCCAACTTACTTAATAGATAATGGTAAACGTTTAGGTACAAGATTTTATGCTTTTAGGCATCAAGCTTGTACACCAAAATTTAATGGTTTTGCTAATGAATGGATAGATAAACCCGGTATAGAAGAAACTATAGCAGATAGATTATCTGACATATCTATACGATTTGCTTTATCAGATTGTATAGATCTACCAGACAATATTGTACGTACTATTAATACAAAACTAACTCCTAATATACAAAAACAATATAAAACATTAGCTGAAGAATCAGTCCTGTACACTAAATCAGGCACAGTTAATGCAATCAACGCTGCTGCTCGTGTCAAAAAACTGTTACAACTTGTGACAGGCGCCGTGTACGACGAAGATGGTGTGGTCCAGTTTGTACACCAAGAACGTTACGACATAGTCATGACTCTTGTAGCACAACGTGCACATAGTCTTGTAGCATTCAATTGGAAGCACGAACGTGACGCGCTAGTAGATTTAGCTAACAAAGAAGGTATTACATATGACATTATTGACGGCACAGTACCAGCAGAAAAACGTAAAAATATAGTTGCTAGATATCAAGCAGGTCAAATACGTGTGTTGTTTTGTCATCCACAATCAGCTTCTCATGGTTTAACACTTACTCGTGCAAACACTGTAATCTGGTGTTCGCCTACGTACAATGCTGAGCATTACCAACAATTTAATCAGCGTATATACAGAGCAGGTCAAACACAAAAGACCGAAACAATACTTATCCAAGCAAGAAATACTTGGGAACCTGAAGTATACAAAAAACTTAATACTAAGTTAGGTCGTATGGAAAACTTATTACATATCTTAAAGGAGGTATCATGAAAAAATTAAATGATTTATTAGCAGAAACAGCTAAAGTTCGTAATCAAATTAAAGTTGTGCAATCAGAAGAAAAACTTCTTAAATCACAACAACGCGAACTAGAAAGTCAAATATCTATTAGGATGCAAGAGCAAGGACTCGACAAGATTTCTAATGATATTTGTACAATTTCACTTAAAAATGAGATTGTGCCAACTGTAGAGGACTGGGACCAATTGCATGAGCATGTAACTAAAACTAATCAATTTGAGTTATTGCAAAAACGCGTGTCTGCAACCGCTTACAGAGAACTTATAGCATCTGGTATAGATGTACCTGGTGTTAAAAGTACGGAGTTGACCCGAATAAATTTTAGGTCAGCATAATATTAATATTAGATAAAAAAGGAGAACGTTCTATGTCTAATGATATAAGTATAGTAACGAGCAATATGCCTGCTCATGTAAAACAAGGCAACAACCTGGGTAATGAAAACATTAGCTCAGAACATTTATCTACTCCACGTTTGAAACAGCTGCAGCAGTTATCAAATGAAGTAGATGAAAACCACAGCGAGTATATTGATGGCGCTAAAGTTGGCGACTTCATTAATACTGTAACTAAAGAAAACTACGGTAAAGAACTTTATCTAGTTAATGTGCACTTCAAAGAAGAATTTGTTGTGTGGAAACAACTAGAAAAAGGTGGCGGACTTGTAGGTACATTTCCTACACAAGATAAAGCTTTAGAACATTTAGAAAGCGAAAGTCTTAAGGTAGAAGATTATGATATAAACAGAACTCAAACTCATACTTTGTTAAAAGTAAATGAAAAGTCAGGTGATATATCAGAAATACCTTTCTTATTTGATTGCGCAATTTCTAAGTTAAGAGTATCTAGAGAATGGAATACTCAAATTATGAAATTAGGTGGCGATAGATTTGCTTCTTTATGGAAAATGGCTTCAGTTCAAACTGCTAATAAAACAGGACAACGATTTATGAATATCGCTGTATCTAATGTAGGTTGGTTAAAAGAAGAAACTTATAATGTAGCAAAAAGTTTTTACGAAAAGACTTTTGCTAACAACTCCTAGATAAGTATTCGTACGGGTGCGAACCATCTCTTCGCACCCAAGTACGTATGCTATACTCTTTATGTGCAAGAAAAGGAGTTCATAAACAAAGTGCATAAGCACTTGTCTAAAAAAATTTATCGTTGGAAGATAAATGATCCATATCATGGCGGTGTGCCTGATACTTATTACTCAGGCCCTAATGATCATTGTTGGATAGAATATAAATACAAAGATAAATTACCACTAAAAGAAACATCTAAAATAAAAATTAACTTATCACAACAACAAAGACTTTGGTTAATGCGTCAAGCAGAACATGATGTATATACATACGTAGTATTTGGTTCTGGAGATCTTGTGTACGTAACTGAAGATTTTAAACTTAAAGAAATTACTTTAAAAGAATTTAATAAAAACGCAGTTCCATTTAAAGATTTTATACAAGCACTTACAAAACACTGTTTAGGAGACACAAAATGACAGATATGGTTAACTCACCACCTCACTACAACATGGGAGGCATAGAATGTATAGATGCAATAGAAGCTAGTATGACACCAGAAGCTTTTAAAGGTTACTTAAAAGGTAACATACAAAAGTATATGTGGCGATATGAAGCTAAGAAAGGGGTCGAAGACCTTAAAAAAGCAGAATGGTATCTAAACAGACTACTTAAAACCTTAAAAAAAACTAAAATTGTATAGAAGCCACGGAGAAGCTCTCTAACGCATTACACATGTTTTTGATGTCTGCACAAGGACCATGTGCTTAAAACGTCTTACAATAAATACTGTGAGGTCATTTTCTCTTAAAAGACCTATTTTTTGATCTATGTTGTAAAACTACGTTACTTCGTGAATTATTTGCAGGATTTCCATCTATATGGTGTATATCTATTTGACTTCCTTTCCTAACCCTACCTTCTTTTAACATTTGTCTACGTATTTTATTACGAGCAGCACGTCTTTTCTTTTGTTCAGGAGAAGAATGGTAGTTTGCATATTCTCCTTTATAGTTTCTAGCCATCTATATAGTATACACCTTCAAAGCTTTTGTTTTACCTTTTACTTTTATCGTATCGTGTAAGCAACATTTGTCTATCTTCTGTGCTGTACGTTCTCCAATCAATATATCTACACCCGCTTCTTTAGTTGCACTCTCTAATCGTGCAGCTATGTTCACAGCATCTCCTATTGCTGAATAATCAAATCTAGTATCACTACCCATATTACCTATTATTGCTTCGCCAGTATTTATACCTATACCTATAGCTATTGGCTCAGGTAATTCAGTTTGTAACATACGTATTGCTATTCGTATGTCCTGGCCACAGGCGACAGCACGTTTTTCATGTTCATCTAAGTTTAGGGGGGAGTTAAAGATAGCCATGCATGCGTCGCCTATGAACTTATCAACCATACCCCCGTGTGCTTGTATGCATTTGACTTGTTCAGTAAGAACTTTATTCATAATTTTAGTAACTTGTTCTGGTTCTAATTTTTCAGATAAGTTTGTAAATCCTCTAACGTCAGTAAATAAAAACGTACAAGTTCGCTTTTCACCTCCTAACTTAAGTAACTTTGGATTATTTTGTAATCGTGCAACTTGTCTAGGATCTAAGTAATGCTCAAACTGTTTTTTAATTAACTGTCGTAGCTTAAACTGCTCATTAAATCTTAAATAAAATTCTTGTATAGATATAAGTATAGCTGATAATATACTATAAGTTACATCTATAAGTATATTAGATGTAATTAAATACCAACCACCGACCGCGGTCAACGACACGAGGCCCACGGTCCCTACTATGGTTCCGACCAACCCAAATGTACGTATTATAAATATTGTTAATAGTAATACTGTTACAAGTATAAGTAATTCATATAGTAGTGCAGTGCCTGGTATTGCTGGTACGTTTACGGTCATGCTTTCAGCTAACGCAGCTTGTACATGGTGGGGGTACAATAACCCAACTGGCGTAGCTATTTGAGGCATTACACCTTTTGCACTTACCCCTACAAACACAAACTTATCTTTTACATTCATCTCATCTAAACTAGTGCTTGGGGTGTCAATCCAAGAAACCCACCTACGCCCAATGCTATCTACGGGTATCTGTGCATACCCAGCTACAGTAAGTTCTTCTATTTGGCCTTGCTGTCCTTTAATTATGTAAGTATCTGCACCTGCCAGCATTTTGATAACCTGCACACCAAAGGATGGAGTCCAACCATCTGGAGTTTGAAGCAACAAAGGTAATCGTCTTACTAAATTATCTACATCAGTTCGTGCAACTGCCAGCCCCTGGTAAGCAGACTCTGCTAGCACGGGCACATTTCCAATAACACCTTGAGATTCAATACCTTGTATAGGTTCTCCGTCTCCTAATATAACTGTGCCTGTAGTTGGTGCGTAAGAAGCCCCTCCTTCAAAGGTAGCAATGACACTTGGTATCTGTAAAAGTGCATCTGCAAATGCTTGATCGCCACTAAATCTATCTTCTTGTGGGAAAGCAACAACCCAACCAACTCCTACCGCACCTGCTTCCATAAGGTTTAATTGAATACGTGCAAGATCCTGACGAGGATATGGCCAACCGCCCGCAAGTGCTACATCTTCTTCTGTTATATCTAACGTGGTAAACCAGCCAGAAGGATCTGGTGTTTGTACGAGGGCGTCAAATGTTTTTAGTTTAAGAACTTCTAATGCTTGCCAGTTAAAAAGTAACGGCACACAAAGTATAGGTATGCTAATTAACGAAATCCATTTCTTCACCTTATCCTCCTTGAGTGATTGTTATAATAGAATCTCCTCCACCATTAATTTTAACAACGTTAGAAACTCCATCTTGTATAAATATTACTGTATAAGACTCACTTCCATTTACATCTAGTTGTACAGACTCACTTACACTTCTTCTTAAGCTTACTACATTTCCTGTTATTAATGTAGTAATTTGTGTATCAGGGTCTTTGCCCAACAAAGTCCCAGTTATTTGCGTGCTGGTGGCTTGTGCTAGCTGGTCTTCTTCCTCTGCGACAGCTAAAGCATCTAATACATTCAACAGATCTTCAAGATAGTTGACATCTAAAAAGTTTATATCTAGTTCTGTAAACTCTAAATCATCTTCACCTAAGTAATCTACATCTAAATAATCAATATCAAGTTCGTTAAAATCCAATACGCTTTCGCTTTGTGTAGCTGTGGACTCTTCTGTGGATAACTTTTCTTTCTCAGGTGGTGTAACAATCAACATATTGTCTATAACATCAAGAGTTAAATCTAAAATAACTGGTTTAGTTGGGGCTGATTCGTATACAGAAACGGTAGTAGCCTGGTATGGTTTGTTCAGTAAAACCGTGCCCATAGCGGTAACTACCTCTATTTCACCACTAGATAATCCATAAGGGTCAGGTAGTAAAATAATTAAACTACGGCCTAGCTCATCTACTGTAGCAGTAAAGTCTGTACCCCTAATTGCTATGTCAGCTGTGGGTGTGGATAACTTTATATTGCTCTTGTTTATTTTGTTTAAATTACTACTAATAAACCTAGCTGTGCCAAGGCCAAAGGTAAGGGCCATTTTTGACTTACTTGGGTCAGGGTCGAATACATACTCTGTGATAACCAACTTAGAGTGCTCAGTTAGTTTTACTATAGAATCATCAAGAAAGGTGATGGCCATACGGCCGTCTCTAGTAATAGCTTCATCATTGCTTTGTATAGCAAATTTTAAATTAGCGTCGTACGGTTTGTCTCTTACTATTTGAGCTGAACCATTTAGCTCAGATATATCTCCAATATTAGCAGCTTGTGCTTGTACCTTGGTCGTTTTGAACGACACAAACAGTAGAAGAAGCGTTGCCACCAATTGATATAATTTTAAGCCAGTCATTATCTTGGGTACTCAGTTGTTGAATATTAAATGTTCTTTGTCCACCTGTATGGTCTAAGTAAAAATATCCACCAGCTGATGCATTCACACCTGTACCTGTATAAGTAACCGCATTGTCTGAACCGTCTATATCCATATAGTTAGTTGCCCCATCAATATTTATATTTGATGTAACTGTGTTGTTAGAACCTTGAATAATCCAATCTAAATCTAAACTAGCTGCTAAAGCAGTAGTGCCTTGGTTTAAGGTAAATGTGTTACCACTACCTGTAACTGAAACGTTTTGATTAGAACCGTTAGCTCCGTACGTGTTGGTTGGATCAACCTGAATAGTGAACGTGTTCGTAGAACCAGTAAAATTATAAACACCAGTAAAACTGTCTGCTAAAATATCACCAAGAAACTTGTTAGTGTTTCCAATCATATTTATGTCTAAAGTTAGACCCGTGCCGTCTAAATCAAACGCAGTCAAATTGCCTGCTGTAGATTGTAAACCGCCTATGATGTTAGAAATACCTAGTTGTTCTAGGTCTATGTTAGCGCCAGTACCTGACTGGTCAACATATATCTCGTTGTCTGCTCCAGTAACTCCTATACAAAAAACAGCAAGTAGACTTATAAGCTTGTTTTTCATAATAATTATTCTACCTCTTCAATTTCATCTTGTCTATTCCAATATTTTTTCTCATATCCAAGATTAACTATTTCTAATATACCGCCTTCAATCGCTTTCATTAAAGCAATTGTAGATGACTCGTTTCTAGCATTACCAAACTCTACCTCTACTAGTTCTGTCCCAGCTTCTATAAATCTAAACACATCTTCAGATCTACCATAACTAAATATAGTTTTTTGACTTAACACCTCTAATAAAACCTCACCTGTAGCTACAGAAACCATACGTAAACTTACAGTAATGTTATCTTCTCTATACTGCACACTGCTACCTATGCCAAGATACCTAGCTCCTGATCCACCACTTTCTAAATTAGCTTCGTAGGATATAACAGCACCTTCTATTAGTATGCCTGCAAATAATAAAGGCGCTAATTGTTTTTTCTTTTCTTCTTCGGTTGCAAATTGTTCTCTAGCGCTACGAATCAGCTGTCTTTCCTTTGTGAGGTTGTCCAGTCCTACCCGTTCAACTACCCTAAAAAATTGACCATTGCCTGCATGTTTAAGGGCTCTTATAAGTAGTGCGTTGGGTTGTTGAGTAATAGCAGTACTAAATAAAGCAAACTCGCTATTGCTTTTTCTTTGTCCTGTTTGGTCGGTAAAGGCGGTAGGGTATACAGCTACTACTGGGCTTACTTTTGGTATAGGTACATTTTTAAGTTCAGCAGACTGCAGGCTTTGAATGTTTACAACATTATATGCAGAAAATCTATTCTCATAAGTGTCTTCAAGTTGGTCGAGTGTGGAGCAACTAGAAAGTAAAAGTACCAATAGGTATTGTGATTTCTGTAACTGTGCCATCTGCTTCCGTTATTTTTAAGGTTAGTGTTACGCCATCGCTAGTATACTCTATAGTGTTACCTTCTAGGGTTATAGTACCTTCTGTGCTTGGCGTTTCTCCAAACAAGTTATTTACTAACTGCCTTGATAACTCTGCGTATACTCTTGATTCTAGGTTACGCATAAATCTTGCAAGGGTAGAGTTTTCTTTTTCTCTTTCCATTTCTTCTTGTAAAGCTTTTATCTCTTCTTTAATGGTTAGCTTACGGCTAAACTCTTGGTTTTCTATAGTAAGGTAATGCGAGCTAGTGCCTACGCCATTAAAACTAGGTGATTTAAATTTGTGCGTAATAGTATCTGCTTTTAGATTTGTAACAAATATACCCACGATTAATATAATCGCAATGACTACTGCACCTTGTGCAATTCTAAGTTTTTCTTTTTGTTCTTGCACTAATTGTTTTTTTGTTTTCTTTTTTTTCTTCATTTTCTAATACCTCTTTATTCTTGTTTTTTAAAACAGTATTAACCTTTGTTTGTAATCGTATCATATCTTGATCTAACAGGCGAAGTTGATCGGTCAATCGTATAATCGTCATTTTCATTTCTTCTACTGCTGGGTTAATAGTATTGTTTACTGTAGTCCAAACGTAATACACAAAATAACCTAGGCCAACGACCATAACTACAGGGAAACCAAAGTCAGCAATTAGCTGAGCTACACTAATCTCGCCTTGCATCTATCTTGCCGTCTTCAACAAAATTTTCTGCTCTAGCTATTCTATCTAAGTCTGGAGGTAAGTTGAGTGCGCTAGATACTGATGTATCAATGCGAATGATATCGTTGTTCATAATGGATGCTCTGGTTATAAGCATTTTTGTAATTCCTTGCACCGTTTTTATTTCATCAACTAAACTGCACATTAATTGTTTCATTACAAGGAATATGAAATATGCCATAACCAAAGCACCAGCAATCGGTACTCCAACCTCAGCTATGAGGTTGAATATTTCCATTACTTATCTTCGCCCTTGAAGCTTTTAGATGCTCCTGAAGTTCCCGCATACAAACCAAACCAAGCTGCTCCTGCACCTACAACAATAGATATAAGACCTGATTGTTCAAAGCTCGGTTCTGGTAAATCCATAAACCACATAACAGTTGTATACAATAATATTATATACACAGTTAAAAACATTCTCGGAAATATTCTCCAAGAGTCTACAGCTTGTGCTAAATGAATCCATTTTTGATGTGGATTAACATTTGTAACATCTTCTAATTCTCTAATCTTATCTTTTAATGCAGATATCTCTTGAATCATAGCCATGAACTTATTAAGGTCCATCTCTACTTCGTTACGATCCATGTCTCCGCCAAATCTTCCTTGTCCATCATTCATTAGTAATCACCCCATATTTTAGTTTTCTTTCCGCCTTCATAAATAACTGCATGCCCCTCGTCTATAAGCATTTGACAAATATCTTTGCCCTCTTCTGTATATGGTATACCCAGTATACGGCCATATTTTCCTTTACCAAGAGACTTAACCTTTATACTACCTACACAAAGTTCTTTAAGTCTTTCTTTAGCAGCAAGGCCTAGTTTCTTTTCTGCTAAGTCTCGTGTTCTTGATTCTGGGGTGTCTATCCCAGCCAACCGTACTCTTTGCTTGTGTAACTTAACGTCAAACCCAAGGTCGAGCGAACAGTCAAAGGTGTCCCCATCAACGATTCGCTCCAAGGTTGCGTTATAAACAAAAGCATCTGGTGCTTGTGCCATTTACTTCTCCTTTGCTTTACCTATGTTTAATGCAAGTAACTCAATACATTTATAAAATTTACCAAGCATTGCATCATCTTTTGGTGTGGGTGTTAAGCTACAAATAATACTTGCAAGTGCAATAACACCTGTAACTATCCCAATCCAATCTCCTATAAATCCAAACATAATTTCCTCCCTTACTTTTGGAACCTTAAGTTTAACAGATTATTCTTCTTTTTCATTAACTGTTACCTTTCTATAGTAAACAACAACATCTTTAAGTTCGGTTATGTATCTTTTAATTTCTTGCATGTTGTATGCCATAGTCTCGTAATCGGGTACGGTCATAGCTAAAAATACTAGTTCACCTTCTTGTTCTTCTATAAGAGCAAACTGTTCCTCAAAGTTTTCTGGGGTTATAGTAAGCCACCTAACTTGCTTAAGGTCTATTTCTCTTGGCATAACTGGTTGCACTATGGTTCTATCCATAGGTTTAGCAGTTACTTCTATCTGTTTAGTCGGAAGTAGGCTGCAACTGCAAGCCATCATCAAGATCATCAACAGTAGCGCTGATGTTCTCAATGTCTTCCATGATATGTTTTGTACCATTATTTATCTTCCTTTGCATGTCAACTGGGTCACCCATAATTTTGTCACTCAGTTCGTAGTTTTTAATAAATTCTGAATATCTGTTTAATTCTCTTTGTGCTGCTTGACTCTTTACCGTCATGTTTTGTAGCTCTGTAGTTTGTAAAGCAAAGTCATTTTGTAAAGAAGCTATTGCTTCTTCTTGTGTAGCTACAGCGCCCTCTAGTTGTAGGTTATTTTGTTTTAAAGTTATGTTTTCTTGGTAGAGCCAATAACCACCTAACCCCAAAACTATAATAATACCTATTAAAACTTGTTGCATTAAGCGTCCTCGATAATATAGTTTAGCCCACCTGCACTTCGATACTCAATAACGTTGTTATCTTCATCTTTAAATTTAAGGTGTTTTTCTTTTTGGATTAGTATCTTTTTAGATATATAAGTTCTGTCATCTGAGTCTCCATACTCTTTGTTAAAAGATACTGTGACTTTGTAACGCGTTCTAAATAGATCTACAATCCACTGTATTATTTTTTTGCATGACTCCTTCATGTATGTGCCTAATTATTTTCCTACTGCTTTTTGTGCCTTTTTGTGTGCGGCAGTAAAAGTACTGCCTTTCATCATAAGATTCTTCATATATTTCATATGCTTTGGAGTATGATGTTTTGAGTGACGTGTCATACTAGCTTGTTGCCTTTTGGTCAAAGCCTTTTTCTTTATAGGTTTTTTCTTTGTTTTTCTTTTATAAGCCATGGTTTATATTATCATGTTCCGTCACTATCTGGAACACCATACAATAAGTTTGTAAATGCCACATCTAAATTATTATTACTTGCAAAAAAAGTAGTAATCCAACCTTTTGCTATATCGTTTGTTACATCTGCTATTTCTACAAACCCACTATCTGATGTATCTACAGTAGAGGGATTAAAAGCAATCATCTCATCTTCTAAAGTGTAAGTATTACCACTGCCGTCGGTATCTGTGCCTACTACTTTAAAATGTACGTTGTATACAATGCTTTTACCGTTTTCTGTTATTTGTTTGTGATAAATATTTTTAACCGTTATCTCAGTAGTAAAGGTATGTAGATCTGATACTGTGCTATTCCAGGCCATTTAATATTCTCCTATGAACTAAACTTAATAAATCTAGCATCTGCTCCTCCCATTAATTGAAAATTGCTATCGCCTTGTGCATAAATAAAAATGTTAAGAGTTCCTGAGCCTGTGTATCTAAAAGCTAGGGGTATATTTGAACTATCTTTGCCCGTAGTTAACCTACTACTGCTTATCCAACCCCCTGTTAAATATTGTAAATCTGGTGTAACTAAAATAGCGTGAGAGGCGCTTTCAGTTATTTTTGTAGTGTCAGAGAAAGTAACACTAGTATTAACATTATTTGAACTACTAGGGCCAAAGGTACCGTCTGAAACTAAAAAGCTAATAGTTTTAATTTGCCCAGCAAAAGATCCTTTAAATACTCTTATGTATCCTGTATAAAACCCAGCGCCCGAACCTATTTCAGCTACGTGTCTATAGTTAAGATCATTTTCGTGCCAGTAACCTAACGTAGTGCCTGTTTTTTCTCCGCCGTTTGATGGTAAAGATAAATCAGTTGTATTTATTTTCGCTGCTGTAATAGTATTAGCACCAATTCTGTCAGCAGATATTGTGCCCGCATTTATCTTGTCAGCACTTAAATCATTTATTTTTGCATTAGTTATCTGCGCGTCAGCTATGAGTGCAGTTGTAATATTTGCTAAAGCAATCTTAGCCGTTGTAACTTGTAGATCACCTATCTTAGCGGTTGTAATAGCCGCAGTACCAATTTTTCCACTTTCTATAGTTGCATCAGCTATACGTGCATTTGTTATAGCTCCGTCTTGTATACGTGCACTGTCTATAAAAACCGTACCGCCGCTAACAATAAAAGGTGCTACATTAGCATTAGTTCCGTTCCATATCGCAAACTTATCTGCTTGGAACTGCACGAATGATTGTGCGCCTGAGCCATCACTAGCACTAGACCCAATAACCATACCAGCTACAGACTTACTACCATTTGATTCAGTAGTAGCTTGTAACACAAACATAGCGTTAAGATCGCCTGTATGACTAGCTGTAGTAGTATTTAAAGTAGTAATAGAACTAGAATTACCCCCAACAGTGGATGTCAAACTATTAATACTATTTGTTAAAGCTGTATCTGCGTTAGCTCTTGTTGTAGCTTCAGAGGTAATTGAAGCAGTAAGGGTGTTGTTATTATTTGTAACTGTAGAAGTTAAGCTAGTTATATCTGAAGCTAAAGCCGTATCTGCATTTGCCCTTGTTGTTTGTTCAGTAGATATAGCAGACGTATTTGAATTTACAGTAGTCGTCAAACTAGTCAAAGAAGACGCAGTAGCACTTTGTGCGTTAGTAACAGTAACTATGTCTCCCTGTGCTGTAGCCATAGCTGCAGTTAAAGTGCTTCCTGTAAAACTAGTGCTACCAAATAATGTAACTAATGTCGCATCACGCCCTGCTACCCAAGCATTGTTTGCTGCATTTCTCGTGTATATTTGGCCATCATCTGTATCAAACCATATATCATTTACAACCAATGCAGATCCATCTTCTCTTACAGTAGGGGCACCACTGCTTCTTATGACTCTAGCAGGTACTGCAGCTTCAGTAGTTATTAGTCCTGTAATTATAGAATAGCCTGGAAGCTGTTGAAGCGTTTCAGATAACTGTTGCATAACAGCTGCAATGTTCTCTACTGTATTTGCTTTAGTACCATTAGTTTTGTTAAAGGGACCTCTTACATTATCAGTGCTTACAAACCTAACCCAATAAAAATAAGTTTGGTCATAACCTACAGGGTCAGTAATAATAAAAGAAGCAGTAGTTGTTATAAGAGTTGCAGTGCCTACTTCATCATCTCTTGAACGCCACACCTCTGTAAAAGCATGATTGTTGTATTGAGCAGGATTCCAATCTACAATAATTTCTGTAAAAGCACCAGAAGCTTCTAATCCTGTAGGGGCAGGAGGGATATCAAGATTTCCTGGGGGGTCTTTATCTGGAGGGAGAAAATCAATTGGACCATTTGGGTCAAAAGGTCTGTTGCTAAATTGTTTAGCTAGTCCACTATCTATAAGTTCTCTAAGAGTTATAGCTCTATCTAACGGATCACCACGTCTACCTAATCGTATTTCTTGTGCTTCTTTCATAGAGTCAAGAGTGTCTCGTAACTCTCTGTCTACGGTTGTAGGTATATTTTTTAGGGCAGGAACTTTGGTACTCATTAGATAGCCCTTAGTTCATCTATTGATTCCCCTACACAAATTTCATTAACAACAGTAGCTCCTTCAACTTCTACTGCAAAAGTTTTATGGACACTAGCTGGTAAACGAACAACAGGTTCTGTTATAGAGGTAGAACTAAAGCTAGGTGTAGTTCCAGTTACGGTAAAAGCACTACCAGAAGTAGCTATGACACTATTGTATATAATACTACCATCTCCATATACTTTTACTCTTACGGGATAGGTTTCTGCATCTACCTTAGCAAACCCCATACTAGTAGGTTTAGGCATAACATACTCTTTAGACTTCCAATTGTAAGTTAAATTAGTGTTACTACCTTGGAACTTTTTAATCGTGTTGCTTATAATTAAATATAACTGGCTATCGTCTGGATCTGTATGTCCGCCTCGTATTAAGCCACTTGCATCTAAATCTACAAAACTAGTTCCATCAGATACTCTTGGGTCAAAAATAAAACCACCATAGCCACTACCTGTAGAATAAAAACCTATGTACCTTTCTTCCCACATAAAACCTGTAATAGTCGCAGGATAATATATAGATTGCCATTGACTAGGAGTTATTATAGCTTCAGTCATATTACGTACACTTGTGCCTTCAGCTGCAATCAAGCCATCCGGGCTAGCATATATAACATATGGGCCCATATCTACTAAAGATCTTTTGTTTAAATTAGCGTGTGAGCTTTCTATACGTATAGCAGTCATAGAAGAAGGATCTGAGCCAGTTACTAGATAAGGCACACTTTTTGTAGTAACTAAAATACCATTAGACACAACTTTCATACCTACTATTTCTTCTTCTAATGTAATTCTATAGTTTGCTGGCCAAGCATGAGGTAAAAAAGCTTCAGAAAAACATATACGTTTACCTGTAAAACCTGCAAACACGCCCCCTGGTAACGCACATAGTCCCTTCATAGGCCCATCAGGATATAAAGCGGTATCGTCATCTGGTGGTGCAATCCACGTAGTAGAAGGTATAACCTCAGCTAGTTCATTGTTATTTGATGTATCTGAAAAAGTAGTTGTAGCAAGTGTTACCTCTCCTACAAATTGAAATGCGGTGGTATTTGAGCCTGTGTTAGATCTGTATATACGTTTTTTAGATAAATTAGTATTGGATTTTGCACTACTAGTTTCTAAGTTACTTAAGCTGACTGTTTGGTTATCATCTGTTGTTATAACAGTAGAAGCAGCAGAAGGTGGTCCTTCTTCTCCATATGCTGTTACAAAGGTATAAACATAAGATGTTTCAAAGTCTATATTAGCATCTGATGGCCCACCAAAAGAAGCACCATTTGTTACAGAGCCTGAAGCCCCGTTACCAGTAGCAGAACCACTTGTTTCTACTGTAAGAGTTGTGCCAGAGGGGGTAGATACTATTTTAAAATCTCCGTTTATCTCATCGGCCGTAAGGCCATTTGTATCACTAAAACCCGCAAGTGTAACGAACTGATTTGCGGCACTATTATGAGCACTTGCAGTAGTTACGGTTATAGTACCAGAGCCACTTGCAGTAGTTACCGTTGCATTTATTTGTGTTGGAGAGGCCACAGCCACAGTTGGAGCAGCTGTAGGTGCGGGTACGCCTAGCCTATAAAAAGCATTAGGGTAAGGTGCACTACCTAAAATAATATCACTTCTACCCATTCTAGGAAAAGATTGACCAGACCAATAAATCGTGTCATTAGTATCTCCTGCTATGGGCCCACGCACGACATCTACATCTTCATCAA
>VMHT01035451.1_pt1 | contig 21071 bp, 22 predicted proteins | sample 4693611 | NCBI WGS metagenome assembly VMHT01 (sample SAMN12280063, study PRJNA550983) | marine metagenome | isolation source: seawater sampled from same location over 5 years 0.02-0.2 micron viral filtrate | place: USA: collected off the coast of southern California halfway between the port... ...
TTGGGGGCACTGCTCTGCATCTGAGGGTGGTACAGGCTCTGGCGGTGAGAGTAATTTTACTGGTGGTAAGTCCGTTGGTTTCTTAATTGGTGGAGATCAATCTGCGTCTAGCGGTGGGGGTTCTCCAGATTTAGGATCTGGTGGTCATAATGGAACAACAGTTTCAGCAGCGGGTTACTCTAAAGGTGCTACTACTGCGGCTCCCACTAAACCCTCAGAATGGGGTTCTGACGTAAGTGCTACCTTCCAAGGTGGCGCGGGTGTACAACACTCAAGCGGTGCGGCGGGTGCTTCTGATGCAGGGAACGATTACGGTGCAGGATCTGGAGGTTCTTCCTCAGAAAGTGGTGCAGGTTCTACAGGTAGCGGATCTAGTGGTGCTATATTTGTAACATACTACGAGATAAACACATGACCCCGCTAACGCCAGAACAACTAGAAGCTATGATGGACAGAGCCGCTAAGAAGGGTGCTAGACAAGCCCTGTGCGACTTAGGATTAGCTGACTTAGATGCCGCTAATGACATTAAAGAGTTACGTAGCCTGTTAGACTCATGGCGTGATACTAAAAAGAGTATATGGAAGACACTAGTACAATTAGGAACAGTTGCAGTACTGACATTCATAGCTACTGCTGTATGGATGCAAGTAGGCAAATAAGGATAAGATAAATGGCAAAACGTTTCTTAGGATTTACACCAGAGCAGAGAGGCAAGATACTGCCTGAGTTAGCTGGTATGCAAGAAGATGAACAACGTAAAGTTATTGCATCTAATCCTGCCTATCAGCAGAAGCTTGGTAATGCTACAGAGCAAGCAATGCGTATACTCAACCCAGAGCCAGTGAAGGCAAGGGGTGGTATGTTTATGCCCGGAGGACAGCTAATTAGTCAGCTTGACCCTAATCAGATTCAGAAGCTTCAAGAGGCTAACTCTGGGGTAACAGACAGCTTTGTTCGTCCTGAAACTGCGTCTAACCAAATGGGAACTATTAACCCTGCAACGGGAGCTATACAGGCTCTAACACCACAGCAACAACAAATTCTACAACAAAACGCTAACATAGACCCTAGTAAGATCCAACAGGAAACAGTACCTGATTCACTTATTCGCCCTGAATATAATTTTAATCGCCCTTCATTTGATATAGCTGATACTCTAACACCTACGCAACTAGAAGAACTTCAAGCTTCACAATTAACTGGTCAAGGTACACCTATCGACATGCAGTTTGGTCCTGGGACTAATCAACCTATGATAGCTGATCAGGATGTAACTAATAGGTTCAACAGAGAACAACCACAGACACCTTCTCAGGGTCAAATGGATTTAGATGCTGCACAGAAAGCCGCTAGTGATGCTATGGCTGCAGTACAGGCTGCTAGAGAAGCCCAAGCTGCTGACCCTAGTAATCAGGACTTAGTAAAGGCTTTACAAGAACAAGAGGCTGCATTAACTAGGGCGCAGGAAGGTCTAGGTGTTGCTCAACAAAGGTTTAAGACTACAGAGATGCCATCTAATGTTGAGATGACTACTGCTGCTGTTACTGACCCTGAATCTCTAGTAACACCTACAGAGGTAGCTAAGGTAGAGACTGACGATAAGCAAGTTATAGCAGAGGGTACTGGACAAGTAACTGGACCTGCTCCTACTGCTACAGCAACAACTGCAGAGACTGCTGCTCCTGTTGTTTCTCCAGAGAAAACACCTGCACCTACAGTAGAAGCTACAACTGTTTCTGATGAAATAAATGCTACGCTTGACAAGCTTACTGCAGCTACTGGACTACCTAGTGATGAGGCACTAGCTAAGGCTGCAACCATGAAGCCAGAAGAACTGGCACAGCTTGGTTTAGATGCAGCGCAGATTACAGCCGCACAGACAGTTAAGGCACCTGACGCTCGTAAGTTAGAAGAAGGTGAGATGATTGAGGGCGCTACCGTAGATATGGAGCGTGTCCGTAAAGAGACTAACTTTGAGGCAGCTACAGGCGCACCATCTACTGATGCTACAGTACAGGGTCAGCTAACTGGTCTAATGGAAGACTTTGAAGGTAAAGAACCCCCAGCATGGGCAGCAGGAGCCATGAGGGCTGCATCTGCACAGATGGCTGCAAGAGGTCTTAGCTCTTCTAGTATAGCTGGTCAGGCTATTGTACAGGCTGCAATGGAGAGTGCCATTCCTATTGCATCTCAGGATGCTAAGACTGCAGCAAGCTTTGAGTTACAGAACTTGTCTAATAAACAACAGTCTGCTATGTTTGCTGCACAGCAACGTGCTGAGTTCCTCAACCTAGAGTTTAATCAAGAGTTTCAGACTCGTGTAGCTAATGCAGCTAAGATATCTGACATAGCTAACATGAACTTTACTGCAGAGCAACAGATAGCACTAGAGAATGCTAGAATGGCTCAGTCAGTAGATCTAGCTAACTTAGATGCAGCTAATGCTAAGGTGTTGTCTGATGCTGCAGCTATGTCACAGTTAGACATGACTAACTTAAACAACCGTCAGCAAGCACAAGTACAACAAGCTAATGCTTTCCTACAGATGGACATGAAAAACCTTGACAATGAGCAACAGACTAGTGTATTTAAGACACAGCAACGTGCTAATGCTTTGTTGTCTGATCAGGCTGCTGAGAATGCAGCTAAACAGTTTAATGCATCTAGTGAGATACAGGTTCAACAATTCTACGATAACCTGAGTGCTTCTCTAGGGATGTTTAACTCAGAGCAGACTAATGCTCAGAATAGGTTTAACGCTGGTGAAACTAATGCTGTAGAGCAGTTCAATAAGAAGATGCTGGATCAACGTCAACAGTTCAATGCAACAAACCAGTTAATCATTGAGCAAGCAAACGCATCATGGTATCAGTCTGTCGCTACTATGGATACTGCAGCACAGAATGAAGCTAACCGTGCTGATGCTGCTGCAGCAACTAATATGACTGCATTAGCATTCAGTGCTATGATGCAAGAGACTAGAGACATGATGAGTTATGCATGGCAAGCCGCAAACAATGACGCAGACAGGGCAACAAACTTGGCTATCGCTCAGATGCAATCAGATGACGCTAAACAGGCAGCAAGTGCTTCTAAGTCTTCTGGTTTCTGGGGCGCTATTGGTAACTTTGCAAGTTCAGCCATTGAAGGCTATATGTATGGCAAAGCTAAAGGAAGTTAATAACATGGTTAGTGAAGTACAATTCTCATTCGATGCCCTAAGCTTTCTAAAAGAGGCTTTACCAGAGCAGGAAGCCCCTAAGCCAACTGAGTCGTTGGTTACTAGGAAAGCTCCCACTGTAGAGCCTGTTGAAGCTCAAGATGAAAACCAGACTATGCTACGTGAGTTTGCTACTAGGCTAAATGATCGTTATGACTTAGCTAAGATAAGTGAACCACCTAAACAACCTGTTGTAAGAAGCACTAGGATACAAGAGTATCTTGATAGTGTTGAGCAATATAGTCGTGATGAAAAGATGAGAAGCTCTGTTGATAGAGCTTTAGCTGAAGCTATGCAGCCTAAGATTGGTGAAAGCCCTTCAAGGTTCAGCCCAGCGCCAGATCAACAATCACAACCTAATATGGATGCACGTAGTAATGAGTTACTAGAAAAGCCCCTACAGGAATATGATAGTATAGAGATTGTAGATGCACCTGATGCTCAGAAGGTTATGCCTACACCACCAGAGGTGAAGGAAGAAGGGCTTATGTCTAGACCTGTAGCGGAAGCTCTGACAGATGATGATATGGGTTTGCCTGATAGTAGATCTACAGAAGAGCAATCAGTAGCTGCAGAGCAATACTTAAACGAAAACTTATATAGCACTGACGCACCTATAAATACCTCTAACATGCAAATAGCAGGTACTAATTTCTCAGATAGAGGTAGTGCTATTAATGAAGTAGCAAGAGGACTTTCTAATACGTACACTGATGAAGAAGTTGCAGCTTTAAAAGCTACTATATCAAGAGAATCAGGTGTTTCATTAGTTGAAAGAGGATATACTAAAGAACAGGCAATAGAAAAATTTCCTAACTATGCTACTGAGTTAGAAAGACTTCCTGATGATGCTTCTGGTGATGATATATTTGATATAGTCTATGGTAGAGAGAATATGGGTAACACGGAAGCTGGGGATGGTAGTAAATATAAAGGTAGAGGTCTAATACAAATCACTGGAAAGAATAACTACAGAGATGTTTCTGAACGTTTGGGCTTAGGAGATTTACTTGTAACAAATCCAGAGTTAGTAGCTACAGACCCTGCTATTATGACAGCAGCCACTAAAGCCTACCTAGATATGAAAGGGTTTGGTTCTGATACTCTAAGTGCAAATAGTCTTAAAGATACAATAGGTCATGGTGGTGGTGCACGAGAGGCTGAGACTAGATGGGCAAACACAATAGAAGATCTTAGGACACAAGGGAAAGATAGTCTTGCTGACGAATTAGTGCTAAATAATGAGTTTGCTGCACAAAGAAAAGCAGGGACAACTGTTGATGGTGATATAGGTCCAAACTCAAGGGGTGCTTTTGAGAGATGGCTTACAGAGGCTGGTGTTTCATTTTCAGATGGTGCCAGTGATCTAGAGCTTGTTCGTTTAGTGAATAGCAACTAACATGTTCGGTTTACCCCTAGAGTTAATAACCATGCTCTTCTCAACAGTGTTGGGGGGAGTAATGTCTATCTGGGGCCAGTCTAATAAGAACAAGGCTGAACAACAGAGAGCATTGATAGGTGCAGCAAGTCAGGCCCGTGAACACGGTAAGACAGACAAACACTTTGCTTGGACTAGACGTATCATAGCATTATCTGCAGTTTTCGCAATTATTGTCTTGCCAAAGCTAGTAGCAGTGTGGTATCCTGACGTAAGTGTCATAGTAGGGTACACTGAAATGAATGGTGGGTTGTGGAACTGGTTGTTCGGCCCCGCTGAAAGCACTATGTGGGTATCTGCACGAGGCTTTGTTATTACACCCCTAGACACACACATCGTATCAGCCATTGTAGGACTATACTTTGGCGCTGGATTTACTAAATAAGGTACAACAAAATGGTTGATTTACTAAACGCTCCTATTCCCGGTCAGTCTCTTACGGACACACCTAAAAACTCACCGTGGGAAAGCCCACCTGAGATGGTTAAGGTTCCAGAGATAGTAGACTATTACATTGGTAGTCTTGCTGATGACGATAAGATGGAAGATCTAGCTATCCTGTTTGAGCTTGGTGCTGATCTACGTGGGATAGTAAAGACTATTACTACTGCAGGAGCTATGAAGGGCTTACACACAGTTGAGGCTGGTATATTAGCTGCCCCTGTTATTGGTGCTTTCATAAAGGCTGCAATGTCTGAGTACGACATTAAAGTTAAAGAGACAAGTCTTGACATGGAGAAAGCTCAGTCAATGAAAGAGAAAGAGCGCCTTAAGATCTTGACTATGGCAGCTATAGAAAAAGAGGCTAAGCAGGATGGTACAACCTCTGGTATCCTAGATGAGATTCGTGAGAACATGAACGTAGAAGAAGAAGAGGCTCCCATGTCAGAGCCTACACAAGAACAACCACAAGAAGAACCTAAAGGTCTTATGTCGAGAGGTGCAGTATAATGGCTGACTGGCAAGCGTTTGCAGAGAGTTTCCTAAACCGTAGTGCTGAAGGTATTCGTGCTAGAACTGCATCAGCGATTGAATATGAAGAGCGTCAACGTGAGTTAGCTCGTACTACAGGCACTAAGAGTTTTAAGCTCAAGAAGTCTGCAGCACAACAGATGGGTGCTTTAGGCTCTCAAGCTAAGTCTCTAGGAGCTACAGACGCTATGATTGCTGCAGCTATTGATAGTGGTCCTACTGGTTTGGTTGATCTCTCTAAGAATTTAGGAGATCTTAAAGTATCACTAGGTGACAGATGGACACCAGAGGCTGCTCTTAACTCTGTCGATATCCCAGAGGCTTACGAGACTATGAAGTATGAGCCTGACTGGATGCAGAAACGTATTAAATCTACTGTTGGTTTAGGTGATCCTACTGTCGGTGATTATAAAGCTCCTGAAAGTTCTTTCCTGAAGAGTATCTTTGGGTTTGATGCTCGTGAGAAAGCTAGGGTTCGTCTTGATTCAGAGTTAGGTGTAGGCGGTTATAGTTTACTAGACTTGAATGAGTTAGCATCACAGTCTGACTACGAGTCACTTATGGAAGGTGCTTATGTTAACTTCTCACCAGTTAAAGTGTTTGACCCAGATGATATTGACACTGAGACACTTAACCTAGATAGGCAGGTTGAACTTAGACTAGAGAACAACCCAGAGTTTGTAAAACTGGAGACACAGTTGGCTTCTATTGAGGACTCTAGCAACACTATGTACATTGGTACAGAAGGTGCAGCACTTAGGGCAAAACACATGTCAGAGGTACAATCTCAAATAAGTGCAATGAGAGCGCAAGCTGCTACAACCTATGCTAGAGGTAGGGCTTCTATTTACAGTGGTGGTGGATATTATGAATCTATGGCTCCTGCACTAGAAGCATTTGGTGTAGATATTGCATCACTTACGCAAAAACCAGAAGATGAAGAACTACCCCCTATTACTAAGGCCGCTGTTGCAGTAGAGGAAACAGGTGGTAGTACTGACTTTGTTGAAGATAACAGTGTTACATACAGTCACCCTAGATTTAACCAGTACAGTGATGATGGTAAGATAAAGTTCACACATGATTCATCTGGTAAGGTTCAGTCTGCTGTAGTAACTGTATCTGGACAGCAAGTTGTTGTGAATGACCCTGTTGAAGTAGACGAACTCTTTAACTACACTCTATCACCAGATAAGACCACTGCTGGCCCAGAGTTAGACTTAACTAATGTTGGTGCAGATCTAAGTGAAACTCCTGCAGGTGATATGCCAACACTTAACCCTGCCCTTATGACTGAGGAAGAGTTTGACTCTCTAAGTAGACAGCAGAAAAAAGCTGCTGGCCTTCCAGTAAGTGCCTTGGGTGACTGGATGACCTCACACCTTAGCGAAGAGGATCGTGACGCTCGTGTAGCCATGATAGAACTCAAGCGTAATGTTGATCCAGAGGCTTTCTATAAGATCACTATGTCTGGCTTAAACTTGAATAGACCTATGAAAGTAAAAGGGTCTAACCTTAAGTACATTCCAGACGCAGCTATAGCTAGGGGCTATAACAACGTAAGCATATCTAGCTTTGATATAGATGAGGACATCCCAAGAAAGACTGTAACCAAGCGTAAGCTTATCAAGACTTACGAGACTGCAGGTGCAGAGGGTGAAGTACAGATAGAGGGCGAAGCTAACACTGGTATGATGTCACCTATTAGACCTAAGCGTAGACCTGATGGTACTGAGACTGCTCCTACTGAGGAAGAAGCCTCTCAGCAAGTACTTGAGGCCAGCAAACCACTAGAAGACTTCGTTAGAGGTTACGGTCAGGATGTTGTTACCTATCTTGTCGAGAATGGTTTTGCTGCAGATGATGACACTGATGAGATCAGAGAAGGTCTTGCTATGTGGTTTGATGAGAATGCAGGTAAGCTAGGAGAGATGCCCGACTTTGATGATATGGGTGGATTAGTCTTCCTAATGAAGCAAGCCCTGTCTGGTGTAAAACCTGACCTGTCAGACAACCCAGAGGTTTAGTAAATGAAAGTAATGACATTAGAAGAAATACGTAAGCTAAGGGCATCATCAAGTGTCCCTAAAGCTTTAGATGTTCAAACTAATAAGGCTCTACCTTCTACTACACCAGAGGGTATGAAGACCATGACCTTAGCTGAAATACGTAAGCTAAGATCTCAGCAGATGGATGAAGAGGATGACTATCCGTTTGATGATGACACTAAGCTCAAGAAGAAAGACTTGAAGGTTGGTAGAAACGCCAAAGACATTCGTAGCTATATGGAGCAACGCTTTGGTGTTGACTACAATCCTAAGCAGGGTAAGTCAGATGATGAGGTTGTAGAAGATTTTGTCGATCACATGCGTTACTTTAATAGCAACATTGTAACTACGGCTGGTGAAGTCAGATATATACATGATGCTGATGAGGATAAGAAAGCCTCTGCAGCTAAAGCCTACGAACTGTATGACCGACTAGGCAGTGTGTTTACTAATGATGGTTTATCTGGTGCTGTGGATGGTATGAAAGACTACTTCATGTCTACAGTAAAAGATCCATCTAACTACATAGGTCTTCTTACTGGAGGCATTGGTAAGGCTGCAGGTGTTGGTCTTACTCAGACTGGTCGTATGTCAGTTAAGAGAGCAGCAGTAGAAGCTGGTAAGAAAGCTTTAGCTAGTGGAGCGACACAACAGGCGGCTAAGGAAGCTGGTGAAGAAGCAGCTAAACAAGCGGCTAAACACTTTGCAGCAAATGGTGTTAAAAACCCAGTATCAGCTAAGATCCGTAGACAGGCAGCACGTAGAGAGCGTGATATCTTTATACAAGAGGCTAAGAAGAAAGCCCAGAGAAAAGTTCTCCAGGAACAATCTAAGAAGGATACAAAGAAGATCCTGATAGGTACAACTGCCTTAGACTCTACCTTTGCTGTGATGCATGACGTTACACTACAGAACACTCTACTAGAGGCTGGTTCACAGACAAACTACAACTATGTACAGACAGGCTTTAGTTCTTTGCTTGGTGGTATTGGTGGTCTAGCACAGCTAGGCTTTGGTAAGTTCGCTGGGGCATCTGGCTTATCAGACTCAGACATTTTGTTGACATCAGCTAAGGCTAGAACTGAATCACGAGAAGGCGTAGAGGAAGCTACAAAGCAGTTAGTAAACAGACAAGCTCGTGCTGATTTTAAGATTAGTGAAGAGGCAGCTAGAGATGCAGCCGCTATGATTATGGAGAAGGCTAGAACTTGGGATGTTAAGGTAGCTGCAGGGAAGGACAGCTTTGATGATGTTCCTACATCTGTAGACTTCATTAAAGATATAATGTTAGGTGAAAAGGGTGATGGTAAGGGTGGCATAGTTAAGCTATTCAAAGACCAAGGGCTAAAACTACCTAGAGATTACACTGTCTCTGATGTAATGACTACTATTGTTAAGTCTATGCCTATGGAAGAACTGGCTAAGATTAACAAGTCGCTAGAACCTAAAGGCTTTACTCTTGGTCAGACTACAGAGATGGCTACAAGCTTAGGTGATCTACTTGCTTTAGAGATACGTAAGGGTGGTCAAGTCTTGAATGTAATGTCTCAGGTTCGTAAGACCCTAGATGCTGCAACTCTACATGGGCATCAACTTATTGATGGACAAGTTAGTGCTATTAAGGCTCTAGAAGATGAGGCTGCTAAGTCAACTAAGGCTAAGTATGCTCAGTATGGTCAGAACTTATGGCGTAGGATGCTTGTGTCATCCCCAGCTACAACTGCTGTCAACGTTATGGGTTTTGGGCAGTTCTATGTAGGTCAAACTCTAGCAGACTTATTCACTGGAACAGCTAACACAATGTACGGTTTAGCTATGGGTGGCTCTAGGACTGTTAAGGGTAGAGAAGCCTTGCGTGTAGGTAAGGTGTACAGACAGATACAGACACAGAAGATCCGTAACCTACTAGACCCCTACACTACCCATGATGCTTACATGGAGTTTCTGTCACAGAATAAAGAGGTTGGTAAGGTTCTCTTTGAGAGCTACACTGGTGGTGTTCAACGTAGCGCTGGGCGTTATGGTATTGATGAGAATGCTAAGTGGTTTAAGAAAGCAGAGGCTGTAGCTGATGGTGCTAACCGTTTAACTGGTGTTAAGATTCAGGATACTTTCACTAAGTCACAAATGTTTATCACTGAGATGGACAAGTGGTTACGTGTCAATAAAGATATCTCTCTACAGGATGCCCTAAAGAAGGGTGACTTGTCAGTCATTGATGATGATGTGATTGGTGGTGCATTAGATACAACCATGAAGTCTGTGTTCTCTAAAGACTACACTACAGATGACCAGCTACTTTCAGCAGCGGCTAAACAAGTGGAGAACTTCTCTAACATACCTGTCATTGGTACAATCTTACCCTTTGGTCGTTTCTTTAACAACACACTAGCCACAGCATATCAGTGGAGTGTAGGTGGTATGGTTGAGGTTGCATCAGCTATCACAAAGAAAGAGAAGCGTAACATCAAGACAACAGAAGCCTTTGCTAGAAGCTTAGTAGGTGTAACGTCACTACGAATGGCGATGGACTACGATGAGCAGAAGCGTGAAAAGGGTTATGCTTGGTATCACATGGACACAGGTGGTGGCAAGATAGTAGATGCTAAGAACATGTTCCCTGTATCACTGTGGCTTGCTGTAGGTCGTGCTGGTAACTTATCACGTAATGGAGAGATGGTTCCTAAAGAACTGATTGAAGATATTACAGCACAGTTAGCTGTTGGTCAGTTTGCTAAGGATATACAGTTTGGTAATGACTTGTACAATGCCTTTGATACAATGTTTAATCAAGAAGAAGGTGCAAGACAGATGTCATTCAACGCTCTGTATAAACAGGGTGGTAACATTTTAGCTGGCTTTACTAGACCACTGGATGCAGTAAACAGAATGGTAGGCTTTATCAATGACTCAGATGCAGCTAAGGATGCCAGACAGGAAGTAGGACTAAGCACGTTCAGTGTAGGCGCTACTAAGTATGTCGATAACATCTTGGAGATCTTTGGAGATAAGATTGAGGGTGTTACTGGTGAGGAGCTTAGGGTAGCTACAAGAGAAGGCACCATTAAAGATGCTGCACCTGTACTAAGGGTAATGGGTATCACACAGCTACCAGCTAGAACAGCGACAGAGAAAGCTTACTCTATGGCTGAGATGCATCCTTGGAAAGCTAATGAAAGATCACAGATACCTGCGTATGATAAACTCTTCAATGAGATTATTGCACCCATCTTTGAAGATAAGCTTATGGATCTAATAAACAGTGAACCATTTAAGAAGGGAACTGTTGCTCAACGTAGGCAACAGCTTACATCTTTGAAGGGTTCTATAAAGACTTCTATAAGAAAGCATATGACAGAGAACCTAGACCCTGATGGTACACTGAAAGCCTTGAAACGTAAGGCTACTATCTCTGGCAATAAAAACTCTAGGTCAGAGGCTAAGAAGTTCTTAGAGGAGAGGTATGGATACACTGGCTCCATTCAAGAATTAGAAGGGCCAGAGGCTTTTGAGTTACTTCAAATATACTTCTCTTACATTAAGATGTTTGAGGAGCAACAGAAGAGAGAATAAAAAGAGGGGGCTTTGCGGCCCCCTTTTATTTTAGTTTAAACAGTTCTGCAGCAAACCTAGCTATAGTAGCAGCATCATCAAGCCTTTCTAATGCCCTGTCTTTAGGTCTAGACTCATATAAGTTATCTTGTATGTGCTTCTTAGCTGGTATTAACAAGGTTACTAGTTGATCATAGAATTGCTCTTGTCTGATCTTTGTGTGCCTTTTGGCTTCTTCTTCTATGTCGATCATTACGCACTTTCTGGTACTTGGAAACAATATGTGTTAGCTGATGATTCAGGTGTGGGTCTAGTGCTCATAAGACGTTCTTCCATTTCGGTAGCTAGTTCATTGCAGGACTTAACATCCATGAATAAACCATCGAAGGACTGAACTTTAATCCTACCTTCAAACATCATTATGAGTACTAAGACGTACATTAGAACCAACCTTTTACTTGGTCAATGATAGCTGGACCATACTCTGCAGTAAGACTTACAACTTCACCTACCGCTGCCATACCAATACCTGCTACTACCATAAATTCAAATCCTGTCATCTTATTCTCCTTTCAAGAGAGTTTTGAGTTCTGAGTAACCACCTATGTGATTACCCTCCCGATCCCAAATTTGTGGAACCGTCTTTATACCAGACTTTTTAAATAAGTCAAGTACCCATTTAGAATCATTGAGAGAGTAGTACTGAACTTCAATACGATTGTCTCTCAATAACCCCATAGCGTTGGAGCAGTGAGGGCAGTCAACCCGCCCCACTAATATGTATACGCCACTCATGTTAGATCAACTATCTCACAAGTGTCACCACTACATGCCATAGTCTGACTACCTGCAGTATTGTCTTCACTTTCATACTGACTTAGTTCTGACCAGTCGATATTCTTAGGCATTGTGGATAGTAACTCATCATGCTCTTCCTTTGAACAGTCTTGGTAAGGAGCTTGCTGATAAGTGTGATCTGAGTGTGGCAAGAAAGACACACCTGACATCTCATCAAAGTGTTTATACACAAACGCACCCACTTCCATCCATTCAGAGTCACGTACTGAGATAGTTACGCTAGGCTTATGCTCACACCAATGACGCTGATACGTTAGCCAAGTCTCTAGTTGCTCAATGGCAGTCATATCATTACGTGTAACAGCACCCTCTGGTGACTTGACAGGGAAGCTAAACACTGTAGTAGTGTCACCCTTCATCACACATGGCTCGTTAGGTACACCCTTGTCCTTCATAAACTGTGTCAGGGGGTCTTTATTATCACCACGCACAGTACGGATATAATAGGGACTATGGCGAGCATGAATCCCAGAGGCTGAATCCACCAACTGGGAGACTGTCCCTGACGGTTTGACGCAGCTAATTGCAGTGCTATGAGGTATACCAAGGCGGTCAGCCCATTCAGCATTAGTAGTAACAGCCACATTTCTAAGGTGTTCAAGGGTCTTCTCCAGTCCAGCATTTGCTGATGTCATAAGAGGGTTGTCCATTATTCCCGTAAGTGACACACCAAGCAACCGCTCTTCTTCTGTGTTGTTCGCCCACACCTTGCGCAAGTATGGAAACTTTGTATATGAGGACTGAATGGTTCCCAAAATCGTAGCCAAGCGAACCTTTCTTTCAAGATCATCAATAGTATCTGTAGCACGTACAACACACTCTGTTAAGTTACAGAACTGATAGGGGCGTAAAATGATTTCACTGCAGGGGTTAGTACCAAAGTCGTAGTTAGGATCTCTCCGATCATACTTCTCTGCTTGCTTCTTAGATGCCTCACGATTGAAGATACCACGCTCACCAGACTTAGACTCAACCAGTGCTGTCCACTCACGCATAAACGTTTCCATGTCTGGCTTCTCAGTGTAGCACACAGAGTTATTAGCTAAGGCTCTCCATGAGGAAGTCTCCCACCACTGACCTGACTTAGCGTGACGCATACGATCATCACTCAGGTTAGACAAGCTAATCATAGCACTACGACGAACACCACCAACTACAACAATCTGACCAATAAAGCACATAAGATCGTGACACTCTACGCTAGACAGCTTACGTCCTTGTGCATTCTTGAAGGTTGTGATAGCAAAGTTAAACAGTTCCACTAGAGGCGCTGGGCCACTAGCTCTACCACCAAACGTCTTAAGCCTAGCACCTGCAGGGCGCACTAATCCAATATCCCACTGAGGGATCTCACCAGCCCAGAGGAGTGCCAGTAATTGTCTGAAAGCTTTAGCCCAACCTTCCTTACTGTCTTTGACAACGATTGTAGTCTCACTGTCGAAGAGTTGAGGTATTTCAGGGAGTTTACTAACGTACTGCCGCTCGACACTGAAACCGACACCAGTGCCACACAAGAGGATGTACATAGCCTCATCGAAGCTTTTAGGATCATCTACGGGTAGATAGCTACAGTTATACCCGGCAGTGTTGTCTCTGTCAAGTGCTGGTCCTGCAGTCATCATAGCTCGCATAGAGGGCATAACCTCTAGGTTCATAATAGCTTCACCTATAGCTTTAACGTAGCTGTCCTTCCCAGCCTTGGGATGTACTACGTTATCCATGTAGCGCTGTACTGTATCGCCCCAAGTCTCACGCCCCTTACCGTCATAGTACTTGGCGTATCGTGATAGAGCAATGAAGCTCTGGTAGTCTGTTGGTAGGTAGTTATTCATCGGTTGTCTCCTGATCCCTTTAGTTTACCACGCTGCTCTCTGTCATTCAGCTTGGTCATATTCATTTCCATAGTCTTCTTTAGGTTACCACCAAAGATGTTTGATAGAGCTACGACATAGAATAGTACATCCCCCAACTCTTTCAATACATCCTCATCACTAAACTTACCCTTGTCACGAAACAGCTTCTTTATCTTCTCTGCTACCTCACCAGACTCACCTACAAGCCCCAGTGTATTCTCTACAAGGCGCTCTCTGCCCTTGGTGAAGACCTTATCCTCTACAAATTGACTGTAGAAGCGTAGTGGATCATCCCCGTAGTCAGGACTGTTCTGGAACATATCAAAGTATCCAAATGCCTCTAAATCTGTTTCGTTAATCATTGCCGTTCCTTTATGTTTAGGTTCTCTATTTTAATCGCTTCTGAATCGTAGAACAAGTCCTTGATATAATCAAACACATCTTCCTCATGTGCATCTTCTACTGAGGATAATATGTTGTTGTCCTCATCTAACTTAAGTAAAAATGTAACACTGAACTTTCTCATTTGTGTGTCTCCATCCAACGTTTACGCATTCTGTTTAGATACCAAATAGCTTTATCAATATCCTCTAGGCCATTCTTGTATTCACAGCGCCACATATACTTAAGCACGTTAGCTGCTTGTGGTGCTATTGCTCCAGACATATTCTCTGTCATAGCCTCTATAGCCTCAATACATTCTATCCCAGCCTGGTTGTAGTGTACTGGCTTGTTCACTGGATCTGTCATGCATTACCCTTTGTTTTAGTCCACTGAGTTAGAGTCAAGACATTACCATCTCTAATAATCTCAGGCTTCTCTTCATCTTCCATATTCTCTTCCATTAACATATTCCTGTGGTCTTCTACTTCATCTAGAATGTCTGGGTACTCTTCCACCCAATCTAAGAATGCTGACATAAGTGTAACTATATGTATCATATGTGCCTGTATGCTTGGTTCTAGATCAGGTGAAACATATATACCTGTAGCCACTTCACCTTTCCACTTTCCGTCCTCTTCAAAGAGAGGCTTTGCAATCAGAGCCACCTCATCCTCTTTCACTTCATAGCGAGCCATTAGGCTTTCCTTTTCTTTACAGTTATCCTAGCAGTCTTAGAACATTTACCACGTTCTGTCAACCACTCCTTTGGTATTAGTCTGTGTGACCATTTGAAACCGTACTTATCACACCAATCAGAATACCTAGACTTGGCACCCTTGTAGAGCTTCGATCTTGCGTTACTAAAGACAAATCGTATATCTAACTTAGGATGTTGTCTCTGTACTTCAAGATGTTTTCTCCTGTCTGCTGCACTAAAGATACCCTTGGTTTCTATAATAATACCGTTGTCCAACTCAAAGTCTGGTGTATATGTGCGGTATTTTAGATCTTCCCATTCTATCTTTAGCTTCTCGTACCTTACTTCTTTCTGATGCTCAGACAAAAACGCAGCAGCCTCAACTTCAAGGCCACTGCGGTAGGTACGTTTATTGTGGCGACGATTATTTGTCTTCGCCATCACCAGCTTCTTCTGTTACCAGCATACCCTTTAAGATGTTTACCAAGGCACCAGAGCGATCCTTTAGTACCGCAAGTTGATAGTCCAGTTGTTGCTGGATGTTCTGATTAGCTACAAGCTCATTGTAAGCACGTACCTGATCTTCGTTAGACTCATCAATGTCGTATTGAGTTTCGTCGATAGTTAGAGTAGCCATTATATTTCCTTTCAGTACTCTTTTAGGTAGGTGTATTCTACCATTGGGGGATTATCTGATTTAGATACCTTTGAGGGTAACACTTTCATATCAGGGTAACACTTATGTTTGAAGCTACAGAAGCCACACTCTTTCGATAGTACCATGTTGCCACTAGGTTTCTTGTAGTAAGTTTCTGGAACTGGGTCAAAGCAACGCTTAAATGGCTCATCATTATCAATGTAGTCCACTAATTGTTGAATCTCTTCTAGTACCTTATCCTTATCAACAGTAGAAGCATCTACATACTTGAACTCACCGTTAGCCTTATTGATAGCCCACCAGCCACCAACACCTTTACCAGCCGCTTCTGCATAACCTACAAGCTGTGGGATGTAGCCAAAGCTGTCACCCTTCTGTAGTTTCTCTAGTGACTCAAACTTGTTCTTGTAAGACCAAGGTGATGCTGACTTAACATCATCAATCTTACCGTCTAGTTCCATGTCATACTCACCAGAGATAGTACGTCCATCTTTTAGTTCAAGTGTTACCTTAGCGTTATCTTTGAAGTCTACACCAGCAGACGTAAGCAACCCCTTAAACACCGCCTCGACAATATCTCCAAGGATCATGTTCATAAGGAAGTGTGGTGGCATGGGTGCTTTGTCTGCTGGGTCATTCTTCTCAAACCATAACTGACACTTAGGCTTACCTATGTTAGACATACGCAACCTAAACTCATCACGAGGCCCACCAGCAAACTGCTTTAACATAGCAGCCTTAACATCAGAGGCGACTTTATCAGCCACCTCTTCTGTAATAGTAGTCTCGCCAGCCATAGCTTTCTGTAAGAAACTGTAGACAGATAGCTCTGCAGGGTGGTTCATTAGAACACCTCTCCTTCAATGGCGTTATCTTCACAACGCTCATTGTACTTCTCTAAGATAGAAGCATTGGAGTAGTCAATGTATTCCAAGAAGTTCTTGAGAGTTTCATTGTCCGTGTCTTGAATGTCAACCTTAGAACCTGGAGCCGCTTTAACAACACCAAACTGTGCGCCAGATGGAATAGAACCTACATCACTTGTCAGGTTAAACTCCTGAGTAAGCATTTCAATAGGTGACCTACGCCCCATAGCTGTGTCCAAAGACTTGAGGCTATCACGGTTCTTGATGTCCATAACAAACGGCACATCCTCTACCTTGATATCAACTGGGTTACCAGTCTCATCCATAGGGTTATCAATAGTGATAAGACCCATGAATACCTTGACCTTCTTAACTGAACGCATGTGATCCTTAGTGGCGTCAGGCAGTGCGTTGAAGTCCTCAATGTAACCAGAGGGACGTCCAATGTTATAGCCACCTAAGTTATCCTTGAGATCCTTTGACAGAGATGTTGACATAACAGTCTTCTCCATCTCTTCTGTTGCATTGTTCCAGCGCTGCCAACGCTGACGAGTAGCAAACACACGAATAGAAACCTTGGCGCTGTAGACTTTCTCATCACCAATCTCTACTTGATATGTTCCAATAGGTAGAACCTCTGTGCGTAGTGTCTTACCACCCACATCTACATCACCCATTACAGCTTGGTGGATCATGCCCACCCTAGCTAAAGAGGGCTGTTTACTTTCTGTACTACCACCCATATTGGCAATACCCATTAGCTCCTCTAATGACTTACCCATTTCAGTTCCGATTGTTAATTCCATGCTCATTGTTGTTCCTTTCTGAGCGTTAAAGAGACTTAGTTATAGCTTATACACCTATCCATGTCAAGCAAATTAGTGTATCTCTGCATAAGTTTTTCCAAACTGTGCGTCAACCCCAAGATCCACATTTAGTTTAAGCTGTTCGTTTAGTTCTTGGATAGAGCAATTCATATTCATTGCTGTTTCTATCTGATCCCCTTCTTTTACAAGTGCAATAATCTCATCGTGGAATTGACCAACTGTCTTGATACCCTTCTCACGACACTTCTTCACCCAGTTATCAAAGCAGTAAACACCAGTGCCTTGATTGAGTGTAGAGAAACGGTCCTTTTCGCTGCGTAGGCTGTACCAGAATCCAGACACAGGGTTCTGTACCCACATACCACCAAACAATTCACGCTTACGTAGTGTTGTCGCTACCTTCTGTACTGACCAGTTACGTGACCAGAATGCGTCTAGTAGCTTCTGGGCTTCCTTCTTTGACATACCTGTCTCACGTGCAAGCTTAGCGGCTCCTACGCCATATGTAGCAGAGTAGTTTACCACCTTGTAGTTCTTACGCAGAGACTTGAGAGACTTTTCCCCTGAGTTATGCTTGTCGATATCCTCTTGAGTAATGATACCAGCATGTTTAGCTAGGTCAAGGTGAGGGTCAAACCCTTCCTTAGACATCTCAGCTACGTAGTTAGGGTCAAGTGGTTTCATGTAGTGACGCTTGGTTGTGTCCTCTAGGCTAGTCATGTCAGCCCCACACAATGTGTAACCCTCTGGTGCAGTAAGGCAACCACGTATCTCTTTACCATAGGGCTTCTCTACTGAGGGTATATTTACCAGTGGCTTTGCGTGTTTAAACCGTAGGGTGTTAGTCATACCAGCGACAGTAGCCTGTACATAACCACCTACCTCATGCTCTACCATACCCTTCAAGACTGATATCCGGTGACTTAAGACAGACAAGCCATCCAAGATAGACACTGCAGGATCTTCTGATACTAGATCTTTGACTGATGGGCATAGCTCACCCTCTCTACGGATCTGTGGTATCTGCTTCTCCTGATCGTCTGAACCTCGGACAAACTTGAATGTACGTGGAACCCAACCAATAGAGTACAGCCAGTCCTTGACTTGCTCTGGTGAACTGGGGTTACCACGAACCTCACCTGTCTTAACGACAAAAGACTGTACATTTTCTGGCTGTCGGTACTCCTTGCGTAACTCCTCAAAGCGTTCCCCATGTGAGGATAGCTCGCCATCTTTCTTGTACATTACCTTTGGACGTTGCTGTACCTTAGTTAGTACACGTTTAGGCATAGCCTCTGCAAGTTGTTCAATCTTGTCTTCCTTCATGTCACCCCATTCAGCGAGGTACTTGTTAGCCTTGTCTACATCAAGCTTCCACTTCAATGCTTCCTGTTCTGCAGCGCACTGCATCTTGAAGGTTAAATAGTTTAGTAGATCCCACTTGTTATTTAAGTCAGGGTACAGCTTAGATAGTTTGATATCCAAGTCACGCCATAGACGTACATTAATCTTGACATCTTCGTTACAGCGATGGGCATACTCTTCTTTAGTTAAGTTTTCCCAGTCAGTAATCTCAGGTTTCTTAACATTGTAGTACTCACCGTAACCCTCTAGGCCATGCTTAGGTCTAGTGTGATTGATGTACCAAGACACTGCTAGAGTGTCCACTAACGTAGCACTAACCTTGACACCCAAGATCTTCTCTACTGCAGGTATGTCGTACCGTACAATGTTGTGACCAATGAGGATTGTAGCTTCCTCAAAGAAGATACGCATAGCCACATAGTCATGCGTGTGTTGGATCTTACCAAGTTCATCTTCCCAAGATAGTACGTGTATCTTAGTTGGGTCTAGTCCGTCTGTTTCTATGTCAAATACTGTCACTTGTTTTCCTCATCCATTCCGCTACTTTCATTATTTCTTCGTAGGTTCCATTAGATTTAATCTTGTTAGCTTTCCAAGATATTACAAATACATTACCTTTTATGTAACCCTTGTTATTATCAAGTCTGTCAATAGAAGCACTATCTTCTGTTGGACCAGATCTTCCTGGACTTCTGTTATCCAAAGGTATTCCTAAAACTGGACAAACATCTGGTATAAATATGTCAGAAGGCTTTAAGTCAAAGTATATGTTTCTTTTCTTGGCATTCGTTTTTGCTGAGTTAATCATATACTTTTCACGATTATCTATAACCCATGCTTTTCTCTTGTCTATAGTGCAAGACTTGCAGTAACTCTGTAATCCATCCTTAGTTGTCTTATGAAAATAAAACTCTTCGTTCTTCTTCTTAGTGTCACAAGATATGCAATGCTTCATATAACTTCCCTCAGTGTGAATGTCTCTGTATTAAACCTCATCATACCAGCGAAGCCTTCCTCTGAACATGGACGATTCTTCTGTACTGATATATGCGTAGTGTTACGCTCTTCAAGGTCATCTGCTTCTTTATCTCGACTAAGATCAATAATAACAGAGGCACGTTGCCCAATCATCTTACAGTACTTAGGGTCACCATTGTCATTAGTGTGAGCAATAGTAACGATACCTACATTTAACTCAGCGGATAGCTTAGACAGACGCACTGATAGATCAGCTAACATCTGCTCCTTACCTTCCTCAGATGAACCAGAAACGACATCCTGAATAGGCTCAAAGAAGACAAACTTACAGCCACATGCCTGACTAAAGTAACGTATCTGGTCACACAATGCATCAGCGCCCTGACCATCACTTAAGTAGAACTGGTAGAAGAGTTCATCCTTAGTGATACGCTCAATGGCACCCATCACTGCATCATCAGCATTCTTCTCAGCAATAAGGTCACGCCGTGTGAGGTTATCTCCTAGCTCATACGACACCAGACCAAGCAGTGACCGTAGCTTAGTCTCTTCCAAGTGCCACGCTGCGAAGGGAACCTTATGCTGCAACATGTTGTACTCTAGGAAGCGCATCACCTCTGTCTTACCAATACCAGTCGGTGCCTTGATGACTGTGAAGTGTCCCTGCATTAAGCCAAGGATCTTGTCATCCAGTGCTTGAATACCTGTAGGGATGTACTGGTGGTCAGGTGTATCTTTGTAGAGTGAGATAAAGTCCTGCGTACTGTTAAGTACATTCTCTGGTGTGTACTTCTTAGCGTTCCACCAAGCAGTCTTAAACTCAGCCCCGGCCTTATTAGTCAAGAACTCATTGGCATCCTTGAACCTGTCATGCGGTACACGATACACCTTGTTAGGAAATAACTTAGCTACCTTGTCAGCTACAGCGTTACCAGCGTCATCATTGTCCACTGATAGGATAATCTTCTCAAAGCTATCAAGCCACTCTGTGCAGTTCTCCCATAGCTTCTTAGAGGGTGTTGCGCTGGGCAGAGATACCACAGGGTTAGTGTAGTTACTCTTAAGCATCTGAGCCACTGACAATGCATCAAGTTCACCCTCAGTGATCGTAACCATCTTAGATGATCCTGCAGTAAACAGATTCATACCAAACAGTTCATCACCCTTGAAGTTATTCTTGGTGTAGAAAACCTTTTCATCTAACTTACGAACCTTAGCACCACCACTAGGGTAAATGTATTCTTGTCGATCAGGATAAGTTAGAACACCATAGTCTTCCATAGTCTTCTGACTGATACCACGCATTGCAGTGTAACTACCCTTTTGGTTAGTTTCTATCCTTTCGGATATATAA
>VMHT01122708.1_pt1 | contig 21069 bp, 36 predicted proteins | sample 4693611 | NCBI WGS metagenome assembly VMHT01 (sample SAMN12280063, study PRJNA550983) | marine metagenome | isolation source: seawater sampled from same location over 5 years 0.02-0.2 micron viral filtrate | place: USA: collected off the coast of southern California halfway between the port... ...
CAAGGCGAGCGGGGCGCCCGAGAACAAGGTGAAGCGCAGCAAGGACGCGAGCGCATGGCGCCGCGTCCCGCTGCGTGAGCAGGGTTGTCAGTTGATCAGGCATGAGCCCGAAGACTCGCAAAGCGGCATGCTCGCCGCAAGACTGCGCACGGATTCAGCCCTGCGTGTGGTAGGCTCTGCGAGCGCGCGCTGCCGAGGGTCCTGGAGGGCGCACACGGTTTTCTTCCTGCGATCAGGCATGGTTGTTTTGACCCCGGCGGCGCAGCGCAGTTTTTAGCTGCATCAGCGCTGAAACTAGCGACGGGGAAAGGTGCCAGACACCTGCGCTCAGCTGCTGGTCGGTCTCGCGAATGAGGTCAATGACCGCGCGTTCGAGGATGGCGCTGTAAACTTCGGCTTCGTCCATGCGCTCACCTTGCACGATCGTGCGAGGCGAGCGCAAAAAACTGGCTAGTGCTTGGTTTCGTCCTGGGCCTGCTCGAGCAGCATGACCAGATTCATGACGTACTGACGTGGAGTCTCGCTGAGCTTCTGCGAGAAAGCCAGGACACTCCCAAGGTCAGGCAAGTGCATGCGCAACTCCGCGTACGAGGCAAGCGCTTCTGCGTCTGTGCTTGCCTGCAGCAGCCGAAAAAACCAATCGCTGGCCAGGCCAGGGAACGTCTCGCGTACGCTGGTCCAATCTGCGTCGGTAAGAGTCGCCCCGAACTCGCGGCAAGCCAGCGCAAGCGGGTGCTCAACCGCCGCAGCGTCCTGGGTTGCCGGTTCCGCTTGCGCTGCGTGTTGATGCTGTTGTTCCTCTTCGGCCATTTCACGCGCCAATGTACCCGCACGGGGCGAAGTCATGGTGCCGCCTGCCGCCTTATTTCCGAGCGCACGCCCAAACTGGGCTATTCCTATTTTCAGTGCGGGGCCAAGGGTTGAAAGCATAGCCTCGATTCTCTCGGTTTTCTTGGCCTCGAGTTCCTTGGTCGCCTCGTAGCTGTAGCGCACCTGCATCGCGCCCACCATCGCATGCATGCCTTGCGTCATGATGCTGTTGCTAAACTCTAGCTGATCCTGGACGGTGCGGAGCGGTGCGCTCATCCGCTCAGCCATGGCGACAACACGCTCCGTTGCGGCTGCCGTCTGTTGCGCTTGACGTTCCGCCTGGTCGCTCAGCAGCTTGATCATCGAGTGCAGATAGGCGTGCGTGTTTTCAGCGCTCAGCGATGCGTCTTCGATGCGCTCAGCAAAATCTTCGTCGTCCTCAATCATTTTCCACCTCCACTGGAAGGATGTTCGCGCAGCCCCCGGTGCGCCTTTCCACTTGATGAACTCCACCTTGAACAAGATCCCTTCCGCTATCGCGATGTCTGCGTCCATCGACGCCTTTTCGGCGCAGTGGGACTGCATCACCTGGACGAGCGCAAGGCAAACTTCGTCGGTGGACTCGACAGGGCGGTCGGTGCCGGCGTCTTCAGTGAGCCGAAAGCTGTTGATCGTGCTCTGTCCGCCCTGTGGGCCAAGCGCAGCAATGCTGACAGCACGCGCAAAGGGGAGTTTTACATCGACTTTTGCGCGCAATCGTGTGGGGACAGGTAAATCTTGGAGTCTTACGTCGTTGCGAAACGCGATGGGCATGCGCAGGAAGGGTATCCGTTTGTGTTTTTTTGGTCGAGAAACGCGAAAAGATCGGGTGTTTTTGCGCTTATTTGATGCACAAACATCAACGATCCTGGCCCGTTGTCCGAAAAATGCCGTTTTGACGGGGGGTCCGCTTCCTCTTGCGCTCAGCCTACTCTTGCACACGTGCGCAGGGCGGAGCCTCGCTCCTGTGATCCTGCGCGGCAAAGGACACCAAAATGGCACAGATCGACAAATTAGGACGAGATCAAGCGATCGAGCTTGCAAAGCGCATGCGCAACAAGGCTCGAAACGCTGAACTCGACAGCAAGCGACTGACCAAGCGCCTCATCGGCGTCGGATCAAGCGCTGGTGCTGCGTACCTGCTCGGCGGCTTCATGGAAGGCAAAGAGAAGGAGTTCGCCAAGATTCAAGAAGAGAACGCTGGAAAGAGCGACGCCGAGAAGGACAAGAGCGACCCTCGCGAAATGTTCGGGCTCGACTATGAGCTTGTTGTCGGGCTTGGTCTGAGCGGCCTCGGTCTGGCTATGCAAAGCGGCATGCTTGGCAAGAAGACCGGCGGAATGCTGGCCGATGTTGTCGAAGGCGCCGGATCGGGATGCCTTGCCGCTGCGATGTATCAAAAGGGTAAAGACGCCGCAGTCGAAGCCGAAGACGAAGAGGAGTAACCCTTCGTCTTTTTTCATGCTCGAGGTCTCCGAGGAGAGCAGCTCAATGCGCTGCCGTGGAAGCGAGGCCAACCGGGGGGCGCCCGGCAGATCACGCCATGACCCCAAAGGACAGGTTTTCCAACAATGTATTCCACGCATCACACTCGACCCGCAAAACGCAACCAGGCGGCGCAATCTGCCAGCGCCAACGGACTCTATCGGTGCTCGGCCGACGGGACCGTCGTCCCTGGTTGCGGCTCCCCAGTGGCCCCGATCTGCGACGTTCAGATGGTCACGGGCGTCACGCGCAACACCGCCGCTGGCGCAACCGGTACGCTCACCATGGCCCCGGTTCGCTGCAATTATTTCCAGGCGTTGTGCGAGCGCCTCGAGGCCATCGACTCGGCCAACCCCGGCACGTATCGGCAGGCTGAGATCGTTCAGATCGAGGTCAACCGAATCCCACAGGAGCCGTTCTCGGATGCGCTCGCAGCAGGCTCGGCTCGAGCCGCGCTGCTTGACTTCTTCGGTCGGAGCTTTGACGAATATGGCAAGCCCGTTTCCTACGGGATCTACTCGCAGGCTGCGTTGATCCAGGTTTTTCAGTATGGCTTCGTGAACATCGAAGCCGTTGCGATCGACCTCTACGGCACCCACTTCGGCAATAGCCTTGACGTGCTTCCTCCCGGCATCGAGCCCGGTCAGCCCTTCGCGTAACACATCGGGCACGCGGGCGCCGGCTGAGCGCTCGCGTGCCGCCTTTTTTGCCATGACCGAAAAAGTCACAGTTGAGAACCTGCTTGGGCGCGTCTCCACGCCGCAAAACCAAGCTTCGCTCCAAGTTTTCGGTCAAATCTCGACCGGAGCCCAGATCGCGCAACAGCTGTTGGCGGGGCGCGTACAGGTGCGCGGCGCAGGCCAAGCGTACGGCGTGAACACTGCCGGCTTCAGAATGCGGCGGATCCGAACGTCGGGCATCCAGACAACTCGGTTTTCGCAGACTCCGGTCGCCCCGCTCGACCGAAGCCAGATCACGGCCGAAGACGGCAGTCGCAGGACACCGAACTTCTCCTGTCTCGTCAGCGCATCGACGCCCGAAGGTCTCACTCAGTTTCGCATGGACGTGGGAGAGACCCTCGATATGCTCGCGGGCGCTATAAATATCTCCCTTGCCGGACCGCAAGGCTCGGTGCTGGTCCCCGGAGCCGGAGGCCAAATCGAATCGGTCGACGGCGTTGTCGGCGACGCGATCATCGGAACCAGCGTTTCGTGCATCGAGAGCGCAAGCGGTACTCACTCTGAGGTTATCTACTCCGAGATCTACCGCCTGCCTGCGAACGTCGCGACGGCGATTCCGGTTCCCGCGTACGCGCGCGCGTGTAAGGCTGAGATTATCTACCGGGCGGGACTCGGTGGAGGACCGGCTAGCACGTGGTATTTCACCGCCGACGCTGCCGGAACGCTGCGCGTCGGCCTGCTCGAGTGGAACGGCGGAGTGACGGTATCCACGGACGAGAGCCAAAACTGTGGGACCTCGAGCTTCCTGTTGACGGACATCCTGAACGACGGCGAACAGTCGGGCGATCGTGTCGTTGCGCTTTTCTGGACCATTGAACCGTGACCGATGCCACGCAGAGCAGCACCACGACGGATCCCTCGGCGCACACGTCGAAGGCACCATGTTCGGCGCACAGCAGCAAAAAGCAGCGCCGTCGAAACGAGTGCCATCGTCGAGACGCTGCGCGATCTCGTGGCCGACGAGCCCCAGGCGGGTCGGTTTTACGTGGTGCAGTGGCGCGACCGTCCAGGCACGGTTTGCCGGGATGCGCTTGCAACGTGCGGAATCCTGTCGCCCACGCAGGGGCAAGTCGACCAGTACGCTCACCTGGTTGCAGGTGGCCGCTACAACGGAGACCTGTACGGCAGCCGGGGGACCTCACGTTCGTACCCGAGCCGATGGCTTGTGCCGGGTCTGGGTACGGGTATCCGATCGGCGTTTTTGCCTCGCAACCAGGATGCCCTCGAACTTTGGCTTCACGGGGCACGACCGATATGCGTCGTGGACCGAGAGACTGGCGCCCCCCGCAGTCCAGCGACCAGCTACGGCATGATATGGCTCCCACCCTGCGAAGCTGTGGGCTACGACCTTACAGGACAGGGGTACGAGTGGCCCGACGGGAGTTCCACGCTCGACCCCCCTTCTGTGTTTTTCGAGGCAGACAATGAGTGAAATCAAATCCGGCGATCTAGTGAAGGCGTATCGGTGGCTGGTTTACAGCCAGCGCGAAGGCGAAAGCGAGCCATCGCTCAATCTCGACAACGCGAAGCCCGAGGCCCTTCTCCCGCTCCTGGATCAGTTAGCAGCCGTGACCAACGCTGTCATCGCACGAGCAGAGTCCGCGAGGCCGCCCACGCTCGGAAAACATAGCGACTGGCAGTGGCTGATGATGCGCGCGGAAATCATGGCTTCGTGCGAGATCTATCTGCAAAAGCTCGACATGATGCGACGCGTGTGCCTGGCAGCGCAAGAAGACTCCGGCCCAGGACTGAGCACCCGAAGCGTGAATGAATGTGTCGTGATGCCGCTGATGCTGGGTTGGTATCCGAAGATCGGCATCGCAGACGACGGATCGCTCATCTGTGAAGGAACATCGGTCGACGGCCAGGTCCGGTACACCGATCCTGATCAGAAAACACAATCCACACCGCTGATCGAGCGGCCCATCCAGCTGCGCGACATGCTTACCGCTCTACAGACGGACCCACGAGGCTCCGTTGACAACTTGATTCTAGATCTGCAGCAGTCGGCGGCTGAGCTTTACGAGAACACCAAGGACATCGCCGCGGCTTCGTATGACAAGGCGATGGATGCGATCGAGGAGGTCATGGAGAGGTCGGCGCGTGTTGCCGGCCGTGCTGCCAGAAAGGCAGCGCTACCGGCCAGCTTGGCGCTCGGCGTTGCGGGCGGCCTCGCACTAATCTGGCTCATGCGAAAGGCGTAAGCAATGAAGAAGCAAACCCAAAACCTCGCACTGTTGGCCGGCGTTGGCGCGCTGGCGTACTTCCTCTCCCGAAGCAAGAAGGCGTCTGCGTCCACAGGATCTTCTGGATCCCAGTCCGGTTCCGGGAGCCGGAAGCCGGCATCTAGCGACGCCCCCGGTCGCGGAGACGTTGATCCGGGAGAACCGCCAGAAGATCAAACGCCACCCACAGAAGACCCACTGCCCTCCGGCGTACAAAAGCGCGACGCTCCGCCGATGAACGTTGAACAGACAACGGTGCTTGCGCTCGAGGATGCGCGGGTCCGAGCCATCGGCGCCAACGTGGTTACGGAGGAGCTTGTAGAGGGTGAAGACCCCGACTTCTCAGGCCCGATCATTGTCGACAAAAGCCTCGGCGAGCAGGTGGCAATTCTTCTTGGCGTTCCGGGTGGGCGAACCTTGGCAAGCTGGCTAACCGATCAGACCTATTTCGAGGTTACGAAAATGGCCGGAAAGATTCCCGATCAGTCCGACCGGGGATCTGGATGGCAAAAGTACATCGACCTCTGGAACAGGATCTACGATCACATCGTAAGCCTGCTGTACAAGGGACTCGCCACGGCGGAGGGTTTCTAGTCGATGGCGAAGAAAAAAGACGAGCAGAAAGCACTGTTAGCCGTCGGCGCAGGGCTTCTCGCTCTTTTCTTTCTTTCCCGAAAGAAAAAGCCGACGACGACCGTGAAGCCATCCGGGAGAAAAACTCCTGGCGGCTTCAAGCCAGCGGACGACGACGTTGATCCATCGCCGGATCCGCCTCCTCGGAAAATACCCGGAGGTTTCAAGCCCGAAAGTCCTATCGATCCCCCTCCTCAAGATGAGCCGGAAGAGGGCGCAGACGAGCGCTTTCAGAATATCTACAGCGACGTCCCGCAGGTCGGCCGGTTCTATCAGATCAGACAAGGCGACAACCCGTACAAAATTGCGCGACGCGCCCTTGAGAAACGACAGTTCGATGACCTCGAGACTCGGCTAGACGAGCGTAAGCTGTTTACGGGCTCCAATCAGGCGAAACTTCTCCAGCTCATGACCAAAGACAACGGCTGGAACGCGCTGTTGTACGGGGCGCGCAACCAGAACAACAGCGGATATCCCGAGTCGGACACCGCTTTGCACATTGGTGCCGCCTGGCTTCCCCGGCACAAAAACGCGCCGACGTTTCTGCGAGCCGGCGAGAAGGTATTTCGGACGATCAAAGCCAACGGACAGAAGATGGAAGGCGCAAGCGGAAACGGATACGGTCTGATCTGGATCCCTGAGATCATCGTTGGCGACGATTTCAGGGTCTACGAAAAGGGCGATTACGAAGATGGAACACCCGCGTCGTTTCCTCCGCCCGATTTCCGCAGCAAGCTGACCGGAGCAGGTGTGGGATGAAAAAGAAAACGCAAACAACACTTCTCTATGCGGGGCTCGGCCTGGCCGGATTCTATCTGCTCGGTCGCCTGGGCTCGACTCGGCGGTCGAGGCCGATCAAAGACCCCGCTCGGCTCCCGCAAGAGTCTCTACTTGTCATCAGCCAAGACGGAACCGCGCGATACAGCCGCACGTTCTTTCGTGGGGTCATCTGCACCATCCGAAACGAGCCGGTAAAGCGCTCGGTGACGGGGCAAACAAGACAACTCGCACGGCTTTTTCAGAAGGCTTCAGAGCAGATGATCGCCTCGAATGCAGACTCGTTTGACTTTGGAAAGGGCGCAGGGCCCGTGCCCATTATCGACGCTATTGCGAACAACAAAAAGTTGGTCGACGAGCTTGAAACGAAAACTCCGACTCAACTTGAGGAGGCGTTCGCTATGATCGAGGAGCAGGCTTCATTGTACCCGGGCTGTGAAGACGTGGAAGATTGGGATGACGTTCCAGTCCCACCTCGCCTCACCTATCCAGGAGAGTTTCGAGAATGAACGAAAACGCACTTCTTTTCCTGCTTGTCGGGGGCGCGATCGGATACACGATCGGCATCAACAAGAGGCCCCAGAAGCCGTCTGAGCCACGAAAGCTGCCGACGAACAAGCTGCCAAAGCCGCCCGAGCCGCCCGAGCCGCAGACGCTGCCTCCGTCTCCAGAGGACCCATCCGATCCTCAGCCCGAGGTCGATATCGTTCCGCTCGGACAGCCGGCGGACTACAGCCCGCTCTGGGCAGGCGTTGACTTCGAGGTCGAGGTCTACCCGATGGGTGTGGATGAGACCCGCGTCCGGCCCCCGTCCCCACAGGGGCTCGTGGCAAGCAGCGACTGTTCGATCATTGCGCTTGCGCGCCAATGGTGGGACGCGGTTGGCCTGTTTTCAGCGACGGTCGCATTCGGCCAGACCGACGGCGACGCGGTGTCTCGCCGCGTGATCAAGCGATGGCTTCCCGAATCCTGTCAGTACGCGCGCACCAACGCGGCAGGAGCAATACGGGCGGAGATCCGTGAGCGACTGGCGAACCTCTCGCCAGATCTCGTGTTCTCCGAGCCCATGGCTGCGCCAATCGGGTAGGATCACGATCATGCCAACAGTTCTGATCGCTATTTCGTGGGAGCAAAACGCCGTCGTACTTCGCACAGGGGAGGGACGCGAGTTTATTGCGAAAAATGCGGTCGAACTGTGGGGTGACGCCCTGAACCTTCTCAAGACAGAGAGCACGGCAATCGCGATCCCTCGAGAGTCGGACCAGAACCGTTCGCGAGATCCTCGAGCACATCGCGTCACGGCTGAGGTTATCGATCCGCCCCCAATGTCGGATAAAGAGGCGAAAGAGGAAGCATTGATCCAGGGTATGCACCAGGCGGCGGACGTCGCCGAGGAAATGGCTGCTCAGGAATGGGGCGCCCTGGGGAGAATGTTCGCCCAGGGGGTTCGGAGCGGTGCGCCCACCGTCGCTCGCCAGCTGCAAAGCACGCTGGGCACGCGACGTCGATCGCGTAGGAGAGCGAAAAAATGAGCACGCCCTGGTTTGCGATTGTGGCAGCCGCGATCATTGGTGCATCGCTGGGAAAGCCTCGCCAGGCAAGAGCAAAGGCGTCGGTTCCGGCACCGCGGAGCACGGGGTCTTTGCGGGAAATCGCAGAACAAGTCGAGCGCGAGACCGGGATCAACGGATTCGCATCGTTCGCCGAGGCGGCAGCTTGGAACGAGTCGAAGTTGAACCCGAAAGCGGTGAACACCTCGAAGTCGGAAGCTGCGGCAGCGGCTCGAGGCTATGACGGGAACCTCAATCGCTACGGATCAAGCCCCTTCCCTCGAAGTCGATATGTTTGGGGGTCCGGTGGATGGTTTGGATTCTTGCCGAGCACAGCGCTGGCCGACAGGGCCTGGAACACCGAAGACCCGTTGCTCGTGCGTGATCGAGTTGGCAGCGTCGTTCTACTCGCGGCGTTCGTACAGCGCGTCGTACGAAACCACTTCGGAAACCTTCCGGTTCAGCACCGCAACTGGCTCACGATCCGTCGGTTCATGGGCTCGAACAAGCGAGGGTACGACTTCAATGAGCAACTCGAAGGCACAGCCGGTCGTCGAAAGCGGTTTGCTCGCGACTACGAAGCCGTCGGCCTGGAACCTGACCTGATGTTCCAGCGCGTTTCAGCGGGCTCGAGGCGAGCAGACCCGTCGCTGCTTGCTGAGATCCTGAAGCAACAACAGACAAGGATGCAATCATGACCACACCAAACAGCATCAACGTGCAGCCCTCTCTCGTTCTGGCTCGATGCGCTACCGACGGTGCAGGGGGCATTCTTACGCCCATCCCTCAACAGGGAGTCTCAGGAACAGGCTGGACCTTCACGGGCGCAACCCCGGCAACGGGGCAGATTAGGCTCAACCTTGCATCCCAGATGCCAGCAGTGGGCGGGGTCACAGTCGGAGTGTTCCTCGCGGCGGCTAACAACGCCAGCAACGGTCTGATCTGCAGGGTCAACGAAGTATCCGCAACTCAAATCCAAATCACTGTCACCGATGAAACAGGCGGCGCTGTCAACCTCAGCACCACAGCGGTCGACGTCCGAGTGATCGGAGGAACCCCGTCATGATCAACTACGCCGGCCAAGTGCTCAACGGACCCAACGGTCAGTCAGGATCGCTGCGATTCATCGCCGTGACAGGCGACCGTGCCATCACAGAGGCGGACAGTGGTGCGGTGCTTTTGGTATCCAGCGCGGCCGTGCTCACGCTCCCCGCTGCAACTCCCGCCGAAGGCTTTTACGTGGAAGTCATTCGGACAGGAGCAGGCGCCGTGAGCTTCGCTGCAGGGGCAGGTGCCACCGTGGTTAGCTCCGCTGGCGCAACGCCGGGAATCTCAGCGCAATACCAAGGTGCAACGTGCACCAAGCTGTCCGGCGAGCAGTGGATCGTCATTGGCGGGATCGCATGAGCAGGCTCTACCGGCGCCACGTTGAGTCATGGCCGTCGGGGGGCGGCGTGTCTACGCAGTTTCGATTACCCCCTATTTCGCGCGAGAGCTCCGAGGAAGTCATGCGGGATATGGGCAGGCTCAACGCCCTGACCGCCGGACACTACGCGCTGATCGGCAGCGACCGATATCTGTATTTTGATTCGGGGGACGGGAGCTTCGACCCCGGAACGTTCGATTCGGGTTTGACTGGACGGACAGGCATCGCCGCGAACCTCGCAGCCGGAAACCAGAGCGGAAGCGCGGTGGCGACGGCAGCAGCCGCCGCAATCACGTCTGAAGGAACCTACACCGCGACGTCCTTGGCTGACGTCGTGACCGTGAGCGCTACCGCTGCATTCGGCACGCGGGGCTGGGATACCAGCTCATTTGGTCTCGTCGGGATGCAATATTCCACGGACCTGATCGGATCGACGTACTTTGCCGCAAACACGCTTCGATGTGCCAGGCTCGATCCCGCGGAGCTTCCCCCGTCCAGCTTCATCGTCACGGGCGGGCGACTCGTGATCGGCACGCTTCACACGGCGCAAGCAACCGTCGCGATCTATCAGGGTGGATCGATCACCAGCCCGGTCGGCGCAACGCTCGTTGGTGTCGTTGGCACCACGAGCGGAGCGGCGACAGAGGCGGTGCTGTTTTTTGGGACGCCGACCCCCTTCCTGGTCGACCCCACGGCAGGACCACTGTGGGTCACGTGGATGCACGACACGGGAGCGTGTAACTTCCCTTTTCCCCTCATAGGGTCCGCCGCGGGCACGACGTCGAACTACATCACGAGCGGAGGCAGCGGCATCGTCTACACGACAGCTGGTCCGGCCTCGAGCAACCCCGCGGATTTTCCTGCGTCGTTCCCCGCGCCGACTGCCAGTTTCCCGACCTTCCCTTCGATCGGAATCTCCTATGTCGGAGCAGCCGACTTTCAGAACAACCTAGTGGTGACAGGCAGGATCGGAACGCGAGCAGCCGCAAGCGCCCTAACCTCTGCCGTGAACAACACTCTGCTCGCCGGAAACTCTTTCGACGGGCCTGCACAACTCGGTATGTCAGTGCGGGAGGCCGCTGTTGCGTACGCTGCTCACATCGCAGGCAGCAACTATCGCCTATCCCTGGCTGTGGGCGGCGCAGCATTCAACGATTTCAGTGGCGGAGCCTGGTACGACGTCGGCGAAGCGGGCGGAACAGATACCGGATGGGTCACGGTGACGCCGACACCCGGAAGCGTAGCCATACCGCCATCGAGCCGCCTATGGGTCACTGTGCATCACACCGAAGGAACCGCTCCTGTTTCAAGTATCGCCTACGACGCGGCTGCCCCGGATGCGTATGGCCCACCACAGGACCCTGCGGCCTACTACGCCGGCAACACGTCTGAAAGTGAAGCCGACGACGGGACGCTGGGCGGAACCCCGAGCACCAACGTGCAGTTCGATGCTGCGCTGCCTCAAGTCATTCCCGACGGCAGCACGCTCGTTCCGAACGGAAGCATCTATAACAACTCAAACAATGTTGGCGTGCGGGCGACATATCAGGTTCTGGGAGCGGAGGTTCTATGAAGTCTTTCTGGATATCGCTCGCGATGCTCACGTGCGGCTGTGCGGCGAGACACCCCACGCGTGGAGAGGCTGTAAGAGCAGCGGAGATCGGAATCAAGTCCGTCGCCGTGGCACACGAAGCCAACGCAGCAAAATGGAACGCGGAAGCGAGGCAGCGCCTTTCCGCATGCGAGGCCAAGGATCTACCCACGCTGGAGGACCGCGTTGCATGCCTTGGTCCGTATACGTCGGCGTCAGAATACGCGTCGGAGGCACGGGCACTAGGCATTGCTTACGATCGCGTCGTTCAAGACCTTGAAGCGCTTCGCCAGGCAGCACAGCAGCTAGACGCGATTGACGAGAAAGCCAAGCTATGGATCGACTGATCAAGGTTCTGGAAGCGCTTCGTGACATCGCAGCACAAGCCGAAAACGTGACTCGTTACCGAGCCCTCGTAGCCGAAGCCGCGCGACGCGGAGACTTAGACCTCGTTGCCGTCGACTTGGAAAAGACAGCCACGCAGATCGACGAGTATATTGGGGGAACCGATGCCTGAGAGAATGAACAGCAACCGAGGGTTCGCGACAGAGGCGACTCCTCAAAAAAAGAAGAAGTCCAGCTGGATCAAGACCGCGCTGGGTTCTGCAGCACTCGCGATCGTGGCCTGGGAGGCCGTTCGTTTTTATCGAAAGATCCGCGTCCCAGAGGAGGCCGAACGCAACCCTGCACTCCCTCCGAGCCCCTTTGACACGCACCACGCTCCGCCAGGACCTGCGCCGGCATTCATGCCAATGCCAATGCCAATGCCGTACCCCTTTCCGCAGTTCGGCGCAGCCCCTTCGCCAGCCCCTTCGCCAGCGCCAGCGCCAGAGCCGAGTCGTAATTCATCGCACACCTACACGGCAAAAGAACTCGCGGCGATGCTGAAGCAGCAGCGAGCTATCGAAAAGGAAGTCCGCATGCAGGCGGCGATGATGGATCTCGAGTAATGCCGCCGCATCAAAGCCAGCCGCTCAGCGTGCACCACTTGTGGCGAGAAGTTTATGACTACTCGCGAAAGGTGTTCGAGCAGATCCCAGACTACGAAGAGCGGGACTCTGAGTTGACGGCTCATGCTGCCGTCGGGGGATGGTTCCACCCGTCAGGCAAGCGACGCTAGGCGCGTCGTCCAAGCCGGATGCCGCAGATGGGTCCACTGGCAGAAATCGGAGAGCTTCGCGCGCTTTGGACCGTCACAGCAGACGGCGTAATCACCCATCACGTGGTGAGCGAGGTCCCCCTGCTTTGGTCTCCCAAGCTCCAGGCGTGCGTGGCATTTCCTGGCGGGATCAAGGTCGACAGCGCTTGTCGGGCGCCCAAAGTCCTCGACCGGGTTCTCAAGACGTGGGCCAAGGGCCGAGGGGTCCGTTGGGCCCAATGTGTCGACGTCGACCTCCCGATGCTTGGTGCTGGCGTGCCGCTGCTCGCCATTGAATACGCCTCGGACAAGTTCACGCATGGACGCAAGCGTCGTTATGTTCACCACTGCGACTCTGGAGTGACCCTGAGAACCAGTGCAAAAAAAGACCGGCAAGGCGCACCCTCAGCATTGCTGGTCCGTGGTGGCCGATTGAGGCTCACCGAAAGCGGACTCGAGGGCTAGGACCAACATGCACCCGATCATTCCAGTCGCAGCAATCATCGCATTCGCGCGCCATCACAAGGTGAGCAAGCGCCGTACGCGGTACTCCCGAAAGCGGCCCCGGCCGATTCGCCGCAACGGTCGTCACAGAACTCGCAACATGCCCGATGCCCCGGCAGACCGAAACTGCCCTGGAGATCGGTGCTCTGCGTGCAACGCACCCATGGGGAAGATGTAGGAGGGAGACATGCCCAGTTACCGAACAGTCATCGCGAACCCTGGCACGCACAAGCGCAGGAACGCGAAGAAGACGACCAAGAAAAAGACAGTCAGGGTCGACGCGGCAGCCGCAGAGGCTCTTGCTGAGGCTCTGGGGCCCCCGCCTCGAACCACATCGGCTGGATCGTCCGCGCGAACAAGAGTCCGAGGGCCCAGGTCCGCAGAGGCAGAGCGAGTGAAGTCTGCCCGCATGCGCAAGCGAGGCGACAGGGGCGGACCAAAGTCCCTCGCCATCATCCCGAGCAAGGATAAGATTCGCAAACTTGTAAGGCTGGCCATGAGCGCAGGGTCGGCTCAGGAGGCAAAAACAGCGCTGGCGGTTGCGAAGAGAATGGCCAACCAGGCCGACCTCGACCTCGCGAAGATTCAGCGGGAAGAGATGAAAAAACTAGGCCCTTCACCTGTGACAGCATTGGCTCGAATCGGATCAAAGAAGGTCGCCAAAAGAAAGACGAAGAAGAAGGCGACGAGGGCTACAAAGTCGAAGTCCAGCGGCGGCGCTACAGCCAGCGGCGTCTCGAAGAAGACCGCGAAGAAGACCGCAAGGAAGACCTCGAAGAAAACGGCGAAGAAGACGGCGAAGCGGACTACCAAGAAGACCGCAAAGAAGACAACGAAGCGGTCCTCAAGCGGGAGCGTCGCCAAGAAGATCGATATCCGAACGGCCAGCGACGCGGCGCTTCGGTGCATCGTGCGAAGCAAAACAGCCACGTTGTCGGAGCGCCTTGCGGCAAGCATGGAGCTGGAGAAGCGGTGCCGGGATGAACTGAGATCAGAAAAGCCCGTCAAGAGAAGCAAGAGGAAGGTCGCCAAGAGGAAGACGGCCAAAAAGACTGCGAAGAGGAAGACTGCGAAGCGTGCAACCTCTGGAAAACGCCGCCTCTCTAAATCTCAGCTGATTCAGCACATCAAAAACCTCGAGCAACTGAGCGGATCACTGCTGAACTACCTCCGCGACAACTTCGACATCGAGCCGAAGGTTCTCGCAGAGGTGATGGAGTCTCTTCGTCAGTCTGTGATCAGCAACAGCGCATGCAAACAGGCCGCGATCCGATGGGGGAACACCGCGGCGAGCTGCAACAAAAACCACTTTATCCCCAAGTTCATCCCGAAGGGACCGAAGAAAAAGGGGAAGTTCACAGGACCGCAGGTTATGGGCGAGTGGAGCACCGACACAAAGTGGAAGCGAGCGTCCAGCCTGCACAATAAAAACTTTTGGGGCGACTAAGCCTGCCCTGACAGGGAGCCCCGCTTAGAAGCCCAGATAAACCACGAAAGAAAAGTCATGACTCAACCAAACTCGATCAACGTACAGTCAGCTCTCGTCCTCGCAAGATGTGTCACGGACGGCGCAGGAGCCATTACCACTTCGATCCCGCAGCAAGGGGTCGGCGCGACCAGCTGGACATTCACCGGCGCAACTCCAGCCAACGGCGAAGTTCGGCTCAACCTCGCCAGCGCTCTCCCGGTGAACGCGGCAGGCGACGCAATCGGCATCTTCACGGCAGTTGCGGCCAGCACTCTGGGGCTCACTGTCGAGGTTGCTATCGTCGGAACGACTCAGCTTCAGGTCACAGTGACAGATGCCGCCGGATCAGCGGTCAACCTCAGTACCACCGCGGTCACGATTCAGCTTGTCGGCGGAACCCCCGCCTGACGCAATTCAGCCCTCTTCCGCGATCATGTCGGCAAGGCTGCGTGCGGCCTCATGTCGACGATCGTCATAACGAAGTGTCGTCGAGGGATCTTGGTGACGTGCGAGCGCAGCAACGGCTCGCACGTCACCACCGCTACGATCTAAAGCTGTTGTGATGGCAGTGTGACGAAGCCCGTGAGGCCGACACTGCACGCCAGCAGACGCTGCGACACGCGCGACCAGCCGATTGACGGTGCTCGGGGCCAGACGAGTGTCGCGATGCCAAGCGACGAACAGCGGCCCTGCGTGTCCGCCTCGAGCGTCCAGCCATGCTTCGAGGGCCTCCAGGGCTCTTCGACTCACAGGGACCATCACAACCGCTGCGCGCGGACCTTTCGGTCTCACGCGCAAGTCGATGCCGTCCACGTCATCCCGGTCCAGCCTCACAACCTCAATGCGTCGCAGGCAGCAGTCGTGCAGCAGGCGCAACACGGCGCGGTCCCGAACGCATTCCCATCGCCGACGGTCGCTTACCATGTCGCGGTCGAGTTCAAACTCGAGGACGCGAAGCATTGCAGCGTACGCAGCAGGCCCCGGGCCACGGACGTCTCGGACCCGAAAGATTTTCGGGCTGGGGATTTCGATGTCCCCGCTGAAGATGCCCGTGAGCCTGGCAATCTTCGCGACCGACCGAAGGGCGCTGAGCCGACGGGCCACGGTCGCAGGGGCGTACCCCTTCCCCCGCTCGTCGCGGTACGCGAGAAGATCAGCCCTGTACTGCAGAACGATCGCGTTCGCCCTCGGGCTTCCCCCTGAAAACAAAGACTCCAGCGCTCGCGACTCATCGGTCTCGGCCCACGCTGCGAAAGCCGCCAGATCGGCGGCGTATGTCTCGCGCGTGGCATCCGTCATGGCCTCGAGCCATGCGACCAGCACGCCTTCGATGCCGGGCCGGGAGGCCGCCAGCGACTGGATGCGGGCGATCCGTTCAGACTGCCTGTCGTCGTCCACACTCATGTCGAGTAAACCAGCTGCAGTCAAAGTCGATGGATGGATCACACGGACGAACCCGCGTCACGCCATTGAGCACGTACGCCACAAGGCGGCGACCGAATGTGTCTGCCACCGGGTCAACGTCACAGAGCACAGACTGTCCGTCGTACAGAGTTCCTGCAAAAACGGCAGCGCCGCAGCGCGGGCAACTCGCCACCACGCGGAAGGCCCGATTGCGCCTGCGCCTCGTCACGACGGACCGCTCCCGACCGCCGGGAGATCCTGAGCGCGGCGCCAGTCGGAGTTCAGGCTTTCGTGAGGCGGCGCGTCGGCGCTCAACCCGTGCCACCACTGCACTGCCCGTAACCCGAACTCCTCTGGAGACATGGCACCGCGAACGTTCTTGTGCGCGTGGGTGTATGCGACGATCGCCGCGGCATAGTTGGCTTCCGCCCGAATCTGGGGCGCCCAGATGTCCCAGCGCTCGACCTCGCCGTGCCCAGGCAAACTTCGAGCGGCCCCACGGATCGCGAGCGCGCGCTCGAGCGCGGAACGGGTGATCCTGAGCTGTCGCGCGTCCTCGGCTTCGTCGGCTTTGTTTGCGCGGTCTGATCGGATCGCAGATCGGCGCTTGTCTGCGATCCAGAAAAAAGCGAGCGCCGTGATGCTGCTCAAAATGCCGACCAGGAAGAGCGACGAGATACCCATGCGGTCACGGTAGCACAAAGCAACAGAATACATATCCTGTTGCATCCAGGCCTGAAAAGCGCAAGGATTGGACCCTCATGCCCGATCCAGAAGACGACAAAACAACCCTTCACCAAGACATGGCCCGCGAGGCGCGACGGCTTAGCGAGGTGCTCATGTCGTACGGTGAGTCGCACATCCGATCCGACGTGGCGACGATCTTTCAGTTGCTTGACCGATATGCGCAGACGCTGGACGCCCTAATCGACAAAGCACCGAACCTGGCTTCGAGGCAATGGGAGGGCGCCGATGGAGACGCATGAACGGATCGTCGCTTATGCGCGTGAGCGCCTTGACGTGGATCAAGAGACCGTCCTGGAAATGAGCGAACCCGGCCAGTACGAGGCATCGGTAATCATCCCGGTGCTCGAGCACTTCGCGAAGACGCTCGACAGGCTGGTCGAAAGCGCTGAAAAGACTACAAGGCTTCTGGATGCCCTTGCAGCGCGGTTTGTCAAAGGGGGCAGGTCATGAGCGCAATGGGCATCACGGTCTTTCACACGGTCGAAGAGGACGTCATCTTGAGCTTGCTGGCCACTGCTCTGGAGCAGGGTTCAACGTACTGGATCAGAAGATTTGAATACGATCTTCACGATGGTGTTTCGCTCGAAGACTTCCGCGATGGCGGAAAGCGCCAGCGGGACACGTACTGGCACCCCGCGCAGTTGATTCCCATGGAGGAAGGCTGCGCGCTGATCATCGTCGATGATGTCGCGCACGAAGAAGGGAACCCAAACTCGCACCGACTCGGCAGAGACGAGATCCGCAAAGGTCTCTCGGCGATGGCCAAAAAGTTCCCGCGGCACTTAAGCGATGCGCTCACAGGAAACGGAGACGCCGAAACGGCAGACGTGTTTCTGCAGTGCAGTCTCTTTGGAGACGTGATCTATGGATGATAACTTTCAAATCAAATACCACCGCGCACGCGTCATGGATTCACCGCCAAGCCGCGTAAGACCAACCCGTGATCACGTTCTGATCACGCCCGTAGAATCGCTTGACAAACGACACGGCAGCATCCTGATCCCCGAGAGCGCGCAATCCATCATTGCCAACGACAACAAGTCGTATGTTCGGAAGCACGACCAGTGGGCGACCGGCATCGTGCGGGCCGTCGGGCCGGGCGTCTGGCTCGACGCCACGCGGAGGCAGCAGTGCGACGTGGCCGTCGGCGACGTGGTTCGGTACAAGCGTGCCGAGGCGACTCAGATGCCAGACAGCCTCGAACCTTGGGCTCTCGTGCTCGTGCATGAGGCTTCGATTGCGGGGCGGTCTGCATGACCTGGGACCGCGGCGCCGGAAACAAGTGGGAATCCGATCGGTGTGACTGGCATATCGCCGAGGTCATCGTCGAGGTTCGCGACGGCGACGGCGACGTGGTGGACAGCTACATCGCGTACGACGTCTACACCGAGAACCGCGACCACATGGGTCGGCACTATACGCTGACGCAGGCCAAGCGCTACGCCGAAAAATACTGGACGCGCTAAGCTACGGCGCCGCCGCGCCATGCGTCGGGGATCGGGTTTCCGCTGTCGATCTTGTACCCTGGGCCGCCGTCGCTCATACCAAGGCTCATGGCGTACTCTCCAACGTTGCGCCAAACCGCGGGTCCAGGGTCGATACCCCGACTCGCACTGCTTTGGCGGTGCGCGAACACGTGCGTGATCCCCTTGATATCCAGATACCTCATGAGCTTCTTGCCCGACCTGATCTGCTCTGGGGTCAGATTGTTCATCCCCATCTTGTCCGGGCTCCAAAAATCCTTGGGGTCACGCGAGCCCTCGACCTTGGGGAAGTTCCCCGCAAACTCGACCCCCAGTGATCGCGAGTTGAAGCCGTTGCTGGCCGGAAGCCGGGTGCTCCAGTCGTGCGACCAGATGATCGCCCCGTCCGGCAAGATCTTGTAGTGCGCGGTCACCTTGTCGTACCGGGAGGGGTCGGACCCTCGCGAAAATCCCATCTGATGAAGAACCACGGCATCGACCTTTGACGCATCGCGCTTGCGCGTGTAGGGGGCCGCCTTGGAGCTGAGCTTGGCTTGCGCTCGACGGTCCGTGATCCACGCCTCGAGCATCTCAAGCTCGGTCACCGCGGTGGTTCCGTCGTCGATCTCTGGATCAATGTCTGGCGTCACCTTTGTGACCTTTTTACCCCGCTTTCGCGTGGCTGCCAGCCATCCCGCCACGGCCGCCAGCAGGATCCCGAGTCCAAGGTTGTCGTTCATGGGCAAATCCTATCATTGGTCCCGAATGGCCTTTCGAGCCGCTTCTGCCATCGACGCCCCGCCCCACAGACCCGCGGCCTGCAGAGCTTTGCTGTTGCGCATGTCTTTGCCGGTCGCCTCCGCCATGATGATCGACTCCAGGTGCCTCGCAAACCACCCCGCGACCTCCCTGGCGGGCTGCTCTTCCCCAGCAGCAATCGAACGGGCGCGGCCTAGCCCGGTCGCGGTGCCTGCTTGACGCGACATGGGCAAGCCTTGGCGGACAGCAAGCGCTTTCCTCGCCAGGGCGCGGGCGGCAAAAGGCGGAGAGACCCACACCTCGTTGCTGAACCGGCTCGGTCCCCGCGGATTACGACTTGCGCCAGTGAAGCGAGGATGGTCCTTGGGGAGCAGATCGTTGTCTGTCACGTACTTCGGGTTTTTCGGCTCGCCGGAGCGCACCAGCTTGAGAAAAGCATTCACGCGGGCCATCGCCCACGAAGATCGGGTCTGTCCCGGTCGGTGAGATGTGGAAAAGGCACCAGCGCCGCGCCTCCACACGGACTTCAACATCCCGAGATTCACCTTGAACCCCCTGTTCGGGTCGCTGTTGTGCTCCTTGACCTTGTTCCTCAGCGCCTTTTCCGTAGCTGGCGCGAGCCTGATCCCGCCGCGGGTCGTAGACGATGATCCGGGTCGATTTTTGGAGCTGCCCCTGCGCCGCTCGCTCGGCTCGGCGGGAGCGCTCGCACGGTTGCGGTTCGCCTGTGCAAACTTCTTCTTCTCTTTGGGGTGAACATCTTCCCATGCGCGCTTGATAGCCGCGTCGAGACTCGGAGCGTCGCTGTGACCACTGGGTCCAAGACGGTCAACAAACGTCACCTGATAGGCCACTCCTGGTCGCGTGCTTTTGTGGAGAATGATGCTGCCGCCCCAGTGCTCAAACTGACTTCGGATCTCAAAAGCGCCATCCTTGTCCATCGCGCGCTTGACGTGCTTTTTGAAGCGCTCGAACTGCTCCGCTCGCTGCCTTTCTTCGCGCTCGAACTCCTCGAGCCAGTTGTCGTCGTCGGTCATGGCCAGGTCACGGTCGGGTGCCCGCCGGTCGCGGGGCTCTTCGTAAGGCTCGAGCAGAGACGAGCCGCAGCGGTTCGCATGGTTGCCCGCACGGCGGGCTCATCGACGTCCAGGCTACGCGTCGCAGCTTGAAGAAAGTACATCCCACGATGATCTCGACAGATCAGCGCCAGGAAGACGGTCGCCAGGTCATCGCGCTCCATTTCGTCTCGGAGCATGGACCCCGGCCGCAAGTCTTCGAGCGTGCGATGCACGATGCGCTCCTGGTCGAGTTGCACCAGGAGTTCAAGGTGGTGCGCGTCGATCAGTGCCCGGCCCTGATACTCGCTCGCCTGGGGGCTAAGAGACGGCGCGTGGGACTCCCCCAACACCGTAATCGCGAGCACCGATCCCGCGTCGATCTCCCGGCCTCCGTTGTGTGCGATGACGAGAGACACGCGCTGAGCCCCGAGGTCGAGCGCCAAGCCTTCCAGGAGGTCGATCTGAGCCTTCCGTGCCGCCACAGCACGCGGGGCGCTTCTCTCTCGAGTTCGCTCGCGGGTCTGCTTCCGTCGCCACCATGCGGCGGCGATGGCCGCAATGGTCGTGAGTGCCGCCGCAATTTCGGCGAGCAGCGTCCCTATTCCTTCCATATAAATCGCACTATACGCTACGATCGCGCGCACCATGCCCGATGCGAACGTGTCAGCCGCCGACCTTGAACGGAAAATCTCCGAACTCGACCCTCAAGTCGCGGCTCAGATGTCAACACTTTGCGACCGATTCACCGCGGCGATGGATGCAGACTCCGCCCTGCGCGCGAAGGCTGCCGTCGCGGTGTACCTCTGGAGAGGGGCTTTCGGCGATCTGGCGCGCCGGTCGGGGCTCGAGGAGTTCAAGGACGATGATCCGTCACTCGTCGCGCTCACCCTGATCACGTTGCATCTTTGGGTCTGAAGCGAGCCGCTCAGCAAAGTCTGTAACATTCATCCGGCTGCGCATATCACTGACGATCAACCTCAGAAATCGCATCTGAGACTTGAGTTCCTCCACGTCTTCGGACAGCGACTTCGACTTGGGCGCCGAAGCTCGAACGGGCGCGCGGCGTCGCGTCGACCTACGCCTCGCCATGCTCGCCCCCCTTGCGAAAACGCATGGGTCGCGCTGGAGTCAACCGTTCGAGGTTTTTCTCTGCGAGCAGCCAGCGTCGTACGGTCGGCGCAGTGACGCCGGCTCCGACCTGCTTGTGTACCTCCTCAAATAGAACCTCTGCCCCGTCCGCGACTCCTTCCAG
>VMHT01004433.1_pt1 | contig 21068 bp, 17 predicted proteins | sample 4693611 | NCBI WGS metagenome assembly VMHT01 (sample SAMN12280063, study PRJNA550983) | marine metagenome | isolation source: seawater sampled from same location over 5 years 0.02-0.2 micron viral filtrate | place: USA: collected off the coast of southern California halfway between the port... ...
AAAATCTAATAAAAGGAGCATATGATAGGAATGAAAAATATGTAAAAAAATCATCAACAAGGAAAAGAAAACCTAAAAAATATTTGAATTAGGTCGGCGTTTTAAATGTTCAAAGGTGTAAAAAATATTCTTGAAGATATTTTGGATATGTCCACTATAATTGGAAATGATGTACTATCGCCAAGTATTGCATATGAATGTTGGGGTAAGGGGTGGGAGAATAAATAATTTATTTTGAAACACCTATTTATTTGGTTATTTTTTAATGGATTCAGAAATTATATCTGGAACAGTAACCTTTGATTTTGAAATGGATGATTGTTCAAACTGTTCACTTAAATCACTAAAAAATAAAGGTTGATTGATCAAACTGTATTGCTGTATTCCAGTTTTATTTGGAGTATAGATAAAATGATGTTTTATTATTGTTTCATTTCTATTACCCAATGTTAAAAATTGACTTTTCTTGTATATTTTCAATTTGGCACTATCAGAATATAGCACGACTGGGACATTAATATCATTGAATATCATTATTATATCTAAATCACTAATAAAGTATTCATTTGATAGAATAATTTCTTCCATAGTTTTTTTATTTTGTTTTACTAATGACATCATATCTTTTTTTCCTTCATTACTAAGAATAGATAGAATAGTTATTCCATAAGATGTTTCATATTTTTTGTATTGTCTTATTAATATATTTTTAATTTCATTGACACTTGTGATAGTGTTTTCTAATTTCAATATATTCTGAATGATGCTAAATGAGCAAAGTTGAGTATTTTTATATACACTTTCCGAAATATTTTTTGGAAAATAGTTTTTCCATTTATTTTTTACTGTGTTATTTACAATATGGATACAGTCAATATTCGAGTGAGTATCGGAATCATCTATTTTAAGTTTGTTACTATAATATTGTGATGTTTCTGGCTGAGCATTTGAAAACACATTAAGTTTTGTATATGATGTATTTGAAAAAGGTTCCAAATTGTCAAAATATTGCGGTTGTAGCAAAGAATGTAATATAATAAATTCGTTATCAGTTATGATATAATTACTTTCAGGTATACGTAGTACAGTATCAGAAACAAGTAAAAATTGTGAAATATCTTGATTGCGAATTAGTTCATCTGATATACGATTAAAATATAAAGTTTTATTCTCTTTATCGGTTATCAAATGTTGACGAGGAATGTGCAATTTATAATCAGTTCCTTGTGCAATACAATAAGCTTTCTTTTCAGGTTCATCAAAACAACTAAAAATATCATTCATTGATATTAATACATCTTCTTCATAGTCGGAAAACTCGATAAAATTATGTGTCAGGTCTTTAATTAAGGCATTTACTTTATTCAGTTTATCCTCATAATAATATCTTGGATAGCTTATAATAAATGAGATTTTTTCCAGTATATTATGGTTCAATGACTTATGAAGTAAAATGCGAATAATATTGCGGAATGCATTATAAAATTGTGTTTCAAGTTTTAATTTTTGAATAATGCGTATTCTTTCTGGGTTGCCTTTGGTATTAACGAGTAATTCTCTATCAGCCAAAATATGATTTTCTTCTTGTATATATTCAAGTTCATCATCTATATTTTCTATAGGAGGATTAATTTGTATAAATTGATTGGTTATTGTTATGATACCAACAATCAAATTATCTTGTAATACTTTTAATTTTGGCTTACATAATACTTTACCATTTGACAAGCTGTACAATTCTTCTAAACGCATTTTGGTATATTTGTAATCATTCCATAGGGATAAGTTATCCATTGTAGTAATTTCATACGGTCTTTTTTGTGTGTCCATTGCATTAGAAGAAGGGTATGTCGGAACATAAAATGATTTTGTATTATCTAAGCTTACCATAACACCAATTGTTTTACCTTGATAGTTAACAACCTGAGATTTAATTTTATAATTCGGATTTGTTACTTTAATTTGATCAATAATAGTATCAGCTTGAAGGTTTTTGTGAAAATTATAGGTTTTAACATTACTTGGTAATGGAGAACATTTTCGGATATTACTACTGATTGCTTTCATAACATCATTTAATTCAGGTATTATGTTGTTCGACATCTTAAAAAATTCTGTTATTTGGAAATCTTTATCAATACGTTGTGTAAGGTCAACCTTTCTACCTTTTTCAAGTTGTTCAACAAATGCAATAATTTCGTAAAAATTTTTGTTTTTGTAGAGCAATACGGATCTTTTGTTTTCGTCAAATATATTAGCAGAATAAGCATTATTTGGGCATATTATACTAATATTATTTGTGATATCATTATTTTCAAACTCAAGAATGATTAAATTAATTGATTCGTTTAATATTCGAGGAATTTTACTACATAATATATCCCATAAATAAGTGTGGTCTATATTGGATTTTGGGTCAGTTAAAAACATTTTAAAATTTGAAAATGATTGAATGACATTGCTCATGTATTGTTGATGTTCCTTTAAATTTACATCAAAAGCGTCAAAAACTTTTAATTGTTTTTTTGTTTTATTTATTTCAGAAGCTTTTAATATTTTATTGTTGGTCTTAAACTGAGACATGAGCGAAGCATTATTATAAGAAACATAGTCACTTATTTTGATTGTTTCCGCAATATGGTTACAAAAATCATTAATTGACATTTTTGTTGGTGTTTTATACATTGTTTTATGTATTTCTGCCAGACATCCAATAAATGACTTATTATTTGATTGTTCAACACCTATTCTTAACAAGGTTTTACTACCGGCAAGAATACCAGATTTATTTTTATTTGAAAATTCCGAATAATTGATGTGTAAAAATTGAGACAAATTTGGTGGTAAGTATCCGATACGGCCATCATTAATTGGAAAACTATCATGACTTAATATACGTTCACTCTGCACAATACTTTTATTATTTCTATCTATTGTAGTATTTATTGAATCATTTGCATTACATTTTTCAGCGTATTCTTGTTGTGTATTTGTCAAAGGCGGTTTAAAACAACAAGGCATACATTTGCCATCTGGGTGGCTTTTTGGATCAAGAAATCCGACTTCTGAATAACCATTATATTTACCATTTTTATCTGTATATTGATAAACATAGTGCCCTTCAGGGATTGTTTTTGAACCAGGAGGAATAATTTTTCCACACATTCCGGATTCTACTTGTTCTTGTGTAATACTTGTATTTGTTTTTAGACACCAGTACTTTGGACAAATATAATGGTATTTTGTATTATCATCTGTATTATATGATACAGAACTTGTATATGAACCAGGATGTTGCGTATCAATTGTATTTTTCTCTGTATCATTTAAAATAACAGGTTGTCGACCTACGTTAAATGGACAAATTCGTGAATACGAATCAAATTTTCCGTCTTTTTTATCACGGAATAATTTTGGGTCACGGTCATTTAGTCTTTTGAAGAATAAATTAGGTTTCCTTTTCAATGATTGTCCATCAAGTGCGTCTTTACCACCTGTCATTTCATCATCATCGTCTTCTTCATCATCAAAAAATATACCATCTTCATCGTCTTCTTCATTGTCAGAAACCATTATATTCTCTTCTTGTCCATCATCAAAGAAAATACCATCTTCATTATCCAATTCCATTGGAACATCTTCTTGAATAGTGAATTCCAATGGCATTACACTTGATTTTGGACTATCATTTGTTATAACCATATTATCATTGTCATCATCTTGTTGGACAGTTTCTGAACACTTTAATTTAACTATATCATCAGGAATTTTAATCATTTCAGGGTATAATAATATTGTTAACAAACTGTCTATATAAATAGCCATATGTTGCAAGTAATGTATGCTGTTGATTTTCTCAATATGAAACACGAGTTTATTTTCAAATGGGATATATGAAACAGTAGTTGGAAAACCTGGTTGTTCTACAATGTCAATATTATAATTGACAAATTTTCCACGAATTCTGTTGAAATTATTGAAAAATTCTGTCATTTTACGAATAGCAGCTTTTTCTGTATATTTATGATGTTTGACTAATAATTGAATAATTTGTTTATCATCCTGATTTTCTTGATAATGGTCATATATGATTTTATTAATGGCATCCATATATTTATAGTTACTCACGCGTTTATAATTCATATCAATTTCATTTTGTTTTTCTTTTGTACTATCAAAAATCAATGCAAATAATGAATTACAATCGGTCATATTAATTTGGTTTGTAGCAGGTATAACCATATCATAGTGAATATCTTTGATCTCAAAATTAGATTGTTCTAATTTATCAAAAGTTGGCAACTTAAACCCTACTTGTAGTAATATGTTATTCAAAGTTACAGAAATGTTATGATAATGTGTTTTAATCATTGTTTCTAAGGTTTCTTTACTAATTCCTTTTTTTAATGATATATCAAATTGAATATTACAATCTTTATCAAGAATGATATTTATTATAGTACCTTCTTCCTTGATATGGAATGCAATAGTATGTGCTTTATCTGTCTGTTTTGATACAGATATTAAACGTTGTTTACTGACAAATGGTATAGCTTTTCCTGTTTTACTACTCGTTGTTGTAAAAACACGATAAATATTCTCTTTTTTATTTCCCGGATTGAATTTAATAATTTGTACATTACGATCACAGTGAACATTTTTGAAGATGTTCTCAAGAGGTAATGTAATATTTATTTTTGAATATAATTTGCCACTTAAAAGACGGATACCTTTTTCAATGTAAGGTAATTTTTGAGATTTGGATTTGGAAACCGAATATAAAAAGTCTACGTTTTCATAATTAAGAAATATGTCTTCCTTCATTTTTCTCTGGTTCTCCATAATCAGCATATCGCGTTGTTCTAATAATAATGATTTATTTGTTATTTGTTTTTTATGAAGTAATGGGAAATATAATTCAATAAAATACTCCTGATTTAAATCATTATCACTACAATAATCCATTATTGATTCAACGCAAACTAAATGTAATGTATTACTCTTATAATAGTCAAAATATAATTGGTTCTCCATATACATTAAAACGTTTTCCCCTTCATTTTTAAAGGTTTTATTTTGAGTTTGCAAAATATGAAATGGTTGACCAGAGAAATTATAATCGTAATACTTTGAGAATTCAAAACCTAAAGGTTTATAGATATTCATTTTTTTGATTTCCATTGCGAGAATATCCATATAGAAATATTGTTGCTTATAAGGAATTTGAAGTGTATTTTCCTTTTTAAAACCAGTGTTGAAGAGAACTTGACCAAATTGATAACCATAAATACGTTCTTTCCCGTAATTGGAAATTTTATTATAAAAGTCCAAAGGTTCTATATCAACTACTTCAGGATAAAACAAATACAATTCTTCTAATGCAATATTTTTGTCTAATGCCTTTAAAAGCTTTTTCTTGATGGTTTTTATATTATCATCGTCGTGAATACTTGCATTGATTTGTTTGATTTTTGCTTTATCTTTACTAATTTCAGCCTTTTCAATATCACTAAGACCCATTTCAGATTCAGTCAAGTTCTTGTCTGTGCCAGTAAAGACATAAACAGTTTCTAACTTGCCTGTTTTGTTATATAAATTAACTTTTTTCATATATACTAAAGTTATAAAATTACCTCATAAAAGTACATAAAACTCCATAAATACTACATAAATCGTAATGTAGTATTTTGATATCATATTACTGGTCATAGTAAGGACTATCACTAATTGTCATACCGCAATATTCTTGTGGCTTTTCACTGTAATCTATTGGTTGATGAATACCCGCATCCTTAGCATTTTCCAATAAGAATTTGAAATTATCCCAAAATTCTGTTTTATGTCCTATAGAAAGTGTCATAACGTGTGCTAATTCGTGTATTGCAACGAACATTAAAGTATGTTCATCAATAAGATTATCATTATTCTGTTTTTTCTTATTAAGACAAAATGCTATTTTTTCTCCTTTGTTCTCACTGTATGCTGTGAATTTACTGGTAGGTAAGGTTTCTTTAATAACAGTTTGATCAAATCCTTTTACAAGTCGTTGTACATTTTCTTTAGAACCGTGATGTTCGTCCATATATGCTACCAAGTCTTTACATTTTTTGCTGACATTTGCAAGCAAATTAGATGCTTCTTTTAATTTGGAACGTTCACGAACGCAATATTTATTACCATCTACACTTGATACAATACATTTTAAATCAAAGTCATTATTTTCCAAATAAACATATAAACAACCAATGATTACAATCACTAAAACTACATAAGTCAATACATTTTCATCCATTATAGACTATTCGTATATAAAATCATAATAGAAACAATGTTCATAGTATTATGATTTATTTGCTACCAAGTTCAAGAGGTACACGAGTAACGTCAGCCTCAATGGTACTGTTATGCCATGGTCCTATATCAACTTTAGAAATGACAGGGTCAGAACGAAGTTGTTGATTAGCATTACGAAGACTTTGACCAATGGTATCAAGACCAATATGGTAACCAGCTTCAAGTAAATCAGGTGCTTGGATATTTTTTGCATCTACGGTGGCAAAATTGCAGGTATCAAAACCTTCGGTATTTGGAAGTAATCCTTCCATTTCCACGTCCATAGCTGGGGTTTCTTCGGTTTCTGCGTTTGTTCCAACTGCAGGGACTTCTTCCATTTCATCTTCTTTAGGGTCATTATCTGATAAATTTCCTTCGGTCATATTGTCACGAATAAAATCTTTTTGCATACCGTATGAATAAATAGCAAATGCTAAAATGGCAAGAACAAGAAGAAGCATAATCTTGTCGTTAGTGAAAAACTTGGATAATCCTTTTTGGAGAGACTTCAACATTATTATATATATGTTGTGGATAAATTTATTTATGAATATTGTATTTTTAAAGCTTTTATTCTAAACTTTCATCATCTTCACTATCGGAATCAATATCATCCAACATATATGTATTTTTAATATTCTTGGCTTCTAAATAAGATGCAATGGATAATTCTTTTGCGAGCTTTGCTTTTTTGCGGGCATCTTGATACATTTTATAATAAACATCTTTTCGTTCTGTAATTTCAAATTCATCACCTTCGGGAATATTATCACAAGATATGTCAATTTCTTGAAGTCCTTGATTTTCTAAAGGTTCTTCATTAATATTAATATCAACTTGTTCCATAGTAGAATCATTGCTTAATTCAGTATTTTCTGATTCGTCAAATTCTTCAGGAGGATTAATAAATTCATTTTCGGATTGTCTAATTTCTTCTTCAACTTCTGAAACGGGTTGTTCTTGTTGTTCTTGTTGTTCTTGTTGTTCTTGTTGCTTATGTTGTTCATTGGTTATTTCTAAAGTATTTTCATTCGGACTATTCATTATTAATGATTCGGAATTGGTATCTGCATCCAATGTAGGTACTTCTGGAAGAACTTGTTCAGACGATTCTAAATTATCATCAACTGTTTCAATTGGCGCAGAATCTTCTGCAATCAATAAAGGTTCTTGTTTTTCAGGTATTGGTTCTTCTGATACTTGTGTATTTTGTGTAATACTTGACGGTCTTATTAAACATTTGGCAAACATATCAACTTTTTCCATTTTCATCATTTGTTTGATCTCAATAACAATTTGAAAACTACGAGAAGAACATTTAATACCCTTGATCTCTAAAATATTCATTATTAAACTATCTTCGTTGATATCATCATATTCTACAAGTTTTTCCTTTTCGTCGAATACTTGGAGTTGGGGTTTTCCTAAAACATTATAAATGTCACATCTAACTAAATAATATTTACCTGATTTGAAGATTTTCACTGGACTTGTAAAGTAGTTCTCTATAAGTGATAATTCTAAATCTCCTTCAAACCATTCTTCACGATGTTCAAAAATTTTCTTATGACAAAACGTCTCTAAATTTTCAAGCCATTGAATAAATTCTAAATGGTCTTGATTAAACATTAAATCAATAAAACATTTTCGGTTAGCTGTAACAAATCCCTGTTTAGTACCGCATTTTGGTGGTTGAATATACAGAGGAGTATTGTTAATACCAAACTTAATAAAGTATGAACCACCTGCCTTTGCAACAGGATTATATAGATGAATGTCATCAAAATTAAAATTGGAATTTGGTTCAAAAATTTGTTCCATAATATAATCTAAATGTATTTAGAATTATGATTTATAACGCACATTCGTTTAAATGCAGGATAATAAATCACACTCAATAATATGACATTATTAAACGATTCAGTGACACAATTTTTTAAAGATGAGCAAACAAGGAATAGTATCAAAGAAATATGTAAACCAATTGGACAAATTATCTATGAAGAGTTTTTCGTTTATGTAGTAATATTTAGTATTTATAATATGTTGATGTTTATCTTAGTATTGGTTGTATTATTGCTTTTATTGAAACTTGTAAAGACGGAAAAAATAAAATATAATTATATAGTATAATGAAAGCTGAAGCATTGAGTATGTCAAAGATGGCTGGTGGTAAATACCACGAAGCATTGAATATGCCAAAGATGGCCGGTGGTAAACACCACGAAGCAATGAATATGCCAAAGATGGCTGGTGGTAAACACCACGAAGCAATGAATATGCCAAAGATGGCTGGTGGTAAGAAAGCAAAGAAATCCAAAACCTCAAGAAGAAAAACTGCCAAACGCGGAAGAAAAGGTGGTAATGCTAATGGTATTGCAACCATTGGTGTATTAGCTGGTTTAAAATATGTTGCAAAAAACAAAACTGTTCGTAAAACAATGAAAAATTTAAGTTCAGGTGTTAAAAGCACAGGTTCAGCTGTTAAAAAAACTGCATCCAAAGTTGCAAGTAAAATGAAAGGATTACTAGGTAAAAAATAAATCGTTAGTTTTTACAAAAAAATATGATATTATTATTCAAATGAATAACAATAGTCTATCCAATGAAAAACAGCAAATTGGAGAACAAATACAACAATGGGTCTTATTAGATAATAAATTGAAAGAAATACAAGAACAACAGAGACTCTTGAGAACACAAAAGCAAGAATTAAATGGGCAAATCTGTTCTTATATGAAACGCACAAATAACAACAAAATTAAGATTAATGATGAATTTCTGAAAGTTTGTGATAAAAAAGAGTATGCTCCACTAACATTTCAATATGTTGAAAGTACTTTAGAGACAATATGTAGTAAGCCTGAAGTAGTCAAAAAAATAATGGCAACATTAAAAGATAATCGCACAATCAAATTAACCACTGATATTCGTAGAGTATAAACAAAAAATGAATATGTAATATATATGGAATATACAAATTACATTCAAAATGGAGGTATGGAATTATCCCAAATATTTGGTGGCGGGAAAACTTTTGAAAAATTATCGTGTCCGATGGGTTTATGTATGAATATACAGTCTATACCCAAACCAAGGACACATATTCGTATAAATGAAGAAAGAGAACCACGAGTAATAAACATGAAATTTTTAGACAAATTAATGGATGAAGCAGGTACACAAATAGAACCACATATGCAAACAATAAAAACAACACCAAATTTTACACAAAAATCAAATAAAAAAATATCACTTTCAAAACAAACAAAAAATAAAACAAGCAAAAGAAAAACAATGTAAATAATTCAAATAATTCAAATAATTCAAATAATTCAAATAATTTTTATCTAATAATTACAATCAATCAAATTTTTTAAAAACAATAATAATTGATACACATTATAACTGAACATTTCACATACATCACATTCATTAGGTTCTTGAAATGTTCGTGGTGGCATATAATTACCATCTTGACTAAACCATATATGACAATGTTTTAAAGGTTTAATATTGCCATCATAATCGTGTACTAATTGGTTTTCTCCTCGATTCATTATATCCTTTTCACGCTCAGTATAATAATCATACCCATTAATATTCATATAATATTATAGTATTTTTTATTGTAATTCTTGTTCTGGTATATTTATGGGTAAATCGTCACGAATAAAATAACAATTTCCATCTTCTGTCCATTTACATACTAACGGTAAAATTTCTACACCCTTTTGATAAGCCTCAATAACTGCTTGTTTGTATATAGGATCAATATTAGACGGTTGAAAACTTGAAACGTCAGTTCGCTGAATAACATAGCATATTATGGTTCTTTTAGTAGTTGTTTCTTTTAATTTTTGCAATTCTTGTATATGTTTAAGAGCACGAGGGCTTACAGTATCTTTTTGTTTCTTTCTATATCCGTCTGGAAAATAGGAGATTTTTTCATTATATGCACATTGAGAAGTGTTGTGATTTTTTCGTTCTTTTTCGTAACAATCTACATAATCCGCAAGTGGGACGTTTTTTACTTCAAGAACAAAATCATTTCCATCAGCATCAACACCAGCAAAATCAAAACGAGAATTTAACATTTTAACTTCTCGTTTATAAGATTGTAAATTTTTCAATGTTCCAATACAATTATGTTTTAATGATTCATCTACAATTCGTTCCGCAAGTTTTGGGTCAATACCAATAAGTTCTTTATGATTGTTTTCATATTTGATAGATAATTGTATTTTATGACTGCAAACATTTTTAGAGTTTTCTACTTTAGTCATTAATACATTTGCAGTTTTATCTGCGAGTCCACAACAACCGAGTGCAGCAGTATGTCCTAATACATCGGTTCCATCTTCTAATATAACATCCGCAACATATGGAGTTTTACATTTTGCAGATGGTCTCTTTACCACCTCTCCTTTAAATAGTGTTCCAATATTGAATAAAAGCATTTTAGTTTGATAGTGAAAATATTGCTACGTCACAATCAATTTTTTGTTCTATGACAAAATTAGACTTACTGTAAATAATGCTTGTAATATACTAATTGTTTTTGAAATATTTGTAATAGGATAAATGTCGCCAAAACCTAATAAACAACCAGTACTTATAGAAAAATATAAACGATTAAATAATTTTTGGAAGAAATTTGGTTTGATTTGTTCAGGCTTTAGTTCTTGTTCATTAACATCTTTCTTTATATCTTCTGTCTTTTCTTCAATTGCAACATCTTTCTTTTGTTCTTCAAAATCGGATAACAATTGATTATTAGAATCTTGATGACTATTTCCCCAAAGTTTGAATGGTTCAGCAGTTGCTTTCTCTACTTCAGGTTCAATTTCTTTTTTTAACAACTCTTGTTTTATTGTTTCTTGAATCTTGTTCAAACCACTAAAATGATTATCATCTAATAACATGTATAAGAATGTAAATATAATACAACTAATCACTAAAGTGTATATTTTATCATTTACTTTGAATAACATATTTATATATAAAATAAATATATTATTTATTCATGCTTAGACCATTTGTTATAGTTGAAAGAGTTCATACGTAAATACTTGTCAGGATTTTCTTTCCACCCCTTTACTTTATTTGCTAATTCACTATCTTCTGGTGTTTCAGGAACAGATGGTTCCGAAGCTACGAGACGTTCTTTATCAGCATCAGTTGCTACAGGTTTATCTCCGAAACAATTAATACCAAAACGTAAATTTGGATTACCCATATAACCACCATTTACACCTGGACGACCACAGTTATTTTTATTTTTGTCATTTGATTGTAATTTTTGCCAAGTTTGTTTTTGTGTAGGGAAGAATGCCATTTGGTTTGCAGACCAACCATAATTACACCATTCGGCACCTTTATTATATGCGTCTTCAACTTGGTCGTATGTTGCTAATTCTGCACCATACGCTTTGCATACAGCCTGTGCTTCTTCGTAGGTGTAATTATTATTTGAAATGTTGAAAACTTCGCGAGTATCCTTTGGCTCTTCAGGTATAACGGCGACTTCAGGTTCCTTTTTTACCTTAAATAATTGAGTGAAATCATCAAGTATATTTACACCAAATACTAAAATGAAAAATTTTACAACAATAATACATAATAATAATAACCATAGTAATGATTCAGTAACAAATATTAAAGCAGGTTTATGTCCCATTTTCATCGGTATACGGAATAAGTAAGCAAATAAGTAGAAAATTATTATTAAAACAATTTGAAATACAGGTGAAAAGTCATTTTCAATATATTCCTTTAATTCTTGCCCTTTATCTTTTAGATATTCTTCTTTTTTGTCGTTATCTACAGCAAAGAAGAAATATGCAATTAGAGCAATAATAAAAAATGTTAACACCATATCAACAATACGACTAATACGTGAGCCTAATTCTTGGTTACCAGAAGGATTCATAAAGAATCCTAATACAAAATATGTAATAAAGTAAACTGCTAAAAATACCAATATAAGAGACATATTACTACTGCTTAGTAGTTCACTTGAACCATTGCTTGTTTCTTCGCTTGTTTCTTCGGTTGTTTCTTCGGTTGTTTCTTCGGATGGTTCTTCGGATGGTTCTTCGGATGGTTCATTATCTGTCTTTTCAGTGTCGGTATTACTATCAGTTGGTGGCGGGTTTTCTGAGGATTGTTGTGTATTAGTATTATCTGTATTGGTGGTTCCATTAGTATTAGTAGTTGTTCCTGTAGTAGTACTCATATATTATAACATACTATTTTTTTCGGTAAAATAGACAATATGCTTGTTCTGAAATCATACAATTTGGGTCCTTTACTAATTGAACTTCTTTATCATTATAAAAGTGCCATTTTCCTTGTGAATTTTTACTGAAACAAGTGTAATGACCCCCATTAACATTTCCACTATGATTGCATATACCGAAGCAATCGTATTTGGCAGGTGTATTTTCGCAACTATATTTCTGTAAATCCAAATCAATCAATGGAAAGTCAATCTTATGTTGAATTTTTCTATTTCTATGATTAAAGCGTTTTAAAACAATAATTATAACACTTGGGAATCTCCAAATTGAGCTATGTTTGTAAACACTTTGATGTGTTTTGGTCTTATCATTATACCAAACATTATCTTTTTCAAGAAGTTCCTTTTGATGAAACAAACTAAAGCATTCATCCAAAGTAATTGCGGTTTTATTGTCTCTAAAAACAGGTAAATGTATATTTGAAAACATTTCAGGTGACCTGGATAATACTGTTTTGCCATCTAAATCATATATCGTATTCACGTAAACACCATTAAATATATTATTAACCTCAGAAAATTCCTTTTCATACAAAGATTGTAAATATTTACAACAAAAATCGTAATCACTATTTTGATATTGAATTTTTACATTGACCCGTCTACTATATGTTTCATGTAAGCAATTTAAGAAAAACCCTAAAAACTCGGAAATGTCGTTTTGACTATAACCCGTAAATAATGGTTGGTCCAACTTATGTGAAACATATTGTATTGTTTTTAGGAATCTCATTGGTTTTACAATACCATTGTCTGACCACATTAAATGACGTAAACTATTCCATTCTATAGTAATTTTGCTATAATAGTTTAATTTTTGAATCGGTAGTTTATCCAAAATATGATGTAATTCATAAGTGTTATTTAATATTTGGATACAACTATTAATAAAACAGGTATTTCCAAGATTATATAGACCTACTAATTTACAATTGCAATATTTATCCATTTATTAAGGATATAGGAATATCTTTATATACATATAAAGTATGGATCGCAATTATCTTGACTCAATAAGAAGATTATGGCAAAATGATACCCCATTTTCAAACCAGCGTCACGAACGTGAGTGGCCTGGATTTACCAATAGACAAAGAACACGTAATTCAAGTCCACTTTTGAATAATTCGGAAAGAATTTACAATTTATTATTAGAATACAACAATAATGTACATCAATATCAAGAAAATTTTTTATATTTGGCATCTTCTATGATACAAGAAATGCGTAATGAAAATACTCAACGTAATCGCAGAACTTCTCGTCAACCAGCAGAATCGCGAATGCATTTTGAATTCATTCCAACAACTGACTTTACAACATTTTTTCAAAACGTGACAGTGGCACCAACAGATATACAAATAAGTAATGCATCACGAGTAATAACATATAATACAGATGAGCCATTAAACTTTACATCTTGTCCAATAACAATAGAAAATTTTGAAGATGGTGAACAAGTGTTAGTATTAAATTATTGCGGACATGCATTTCGAGAAGAAGCGATTCGTAATTGGTTTCGTTCAAATGTGCGTTGTCCTGTTTGTCGTCATGATATTCGTACTCTTCCAAACGTATCATCACCAACGACTACTGCTCCTCTTTCTCCTATACACACACCAACATATGAACCAACACAAAATCCTCCAGCTCCTTCACCAACACGAAATACAACACCTGGATTACCTGATAATGATGAACACGCTGAATTAAATGGTGGGTTACCATTATCGCGTACAAATTCACACACAACACAAAGCATTCAAAATATAATTGAACAAACAATTAATGCATTACAAACACAAATGCCTAATGCGAATTCACATTATATTACTATGGATATTCCTATACAATTCGATGCATCATTCCAGGAACAAGTTGAAGATAATCAAGGATAATTTTGCTGTTATGGTCTGAAATTTTCTATATATAAAATTGTAGTATATATAGAAAATATAAAGGATTCTAAGCAAAGATATTATTTAATTGTTGTGAGACTTGTACAAATGTTGTGCATTTTGGCATATTTTTTATGTTTTTGGCATTGATATATGAACAAGCACTTCGTAAACCGCCTAAGTAGTCTTCAACAGTTTCATTAATAGAACCCTTATATTTGATTTTAACACAGCGACCTTCACTTGAGCGATAATTGTTCATTTGTCCATAATGCTTTTCCATTGCGTGTTTTGAACTCATACCATAAAACAGTTTATATTTTTCTCCATTTTCCTCTATAAGTTCGCCTGGATTTTCATCGTGACCTGCAAATCTACCTCCCACCATAACAAAGTCTGCACCAGCACCAAAAGCCTTCGCCATATCACCAGGGCAAGTAATACCTCCATCTGATATAATATGTCCACCAACACCGTGTGCAGCATCAGCACATTCAATGATCGCAGATAATTGAGGCATACCAACCCCTGTTTTCATTCTGGTCAAACAACCAGAACCACTACCAATTCCTATTTTGCAAATATCTACCTTCCCATTTAAAATGAGTTCTTCAACCATTTCTCTGGTAACTACATTACCAGCGACAATAATTTTTTTTGGAAAAAATGCTCTTACCTTTTTGCAAAATTCTACTAATTTATCCATATATCCATTTGCCACATCAATACATATCCAATTACATCTTATTTCTTTTAATACTTCTTTTAATTTCTCAAAGTCACTATCACTAATACCGGTAGAAACCATAAAATAATCAGGGTCTAACCCTTTTGAGTAAAACCTGCTTTTATAATCTTCTAATGTATAATGTTTATGAAGTGCGGTTATAATTTTGTATTTCTTCAATTCATCATATATTTCAAATGTTCCAATTGTATCCATATTTGCCGCAATAATGGGCGTTCCTTTCCATTTTGTCTCTGAAGAAAAACTGAATTCCCTTTCTAAGTCTACTTGGGACCTGCTTGAAATAGTTGTACGCTTAGGACGTATAAGGACATTGTTGAAATCCAATTTCGTTCCACTTTCAATCTTATTCATTAGTTTATAACATAATGAAATCTTTAATTTGGTTATAATGTATAATTGTTATTTTTTGTGACTGAATGCTATATTTTTGACTATATAGATAAAAATATAGTAAGGTTATGCAAAGGATATATAATATTTATTGTAAAGATGATATAAAGAGGATGTGGATGATGATGTATATAATAATGGAGAGGCAAAAACCTTATGGGTATATTTATAAAATAGAATTTCCAAATGGAAAAGTATATATTGGTTTAACAACTACTTCATTAAAACGGCGAAAAAGCGGACATAGACAATGTGCGAAAAGAAACATTAATAGGCCTTTATATAACGCATTAAGAAGTTATAATATGATTGACAAATTTGAACTTATAGAAATAGATACAGCAGATACATTAGAAGAATTATGTGAAAAGGAAATAATGTATATATCTAAATATAATTCATTCGATATAAAATATGGTTATAATATGACACTTGGTGGTGAAGGGGTTAATGGTTGGGTTCCTAATCAAGAGCAAAGAAAAAAACTTAGTGAAGTAGGTAAAAAATATTTTCGAGAAACACCAGGAGCAAGAGAAAGACATAGTGAAGTTAGAAAAAAATATTTTCGAGAAACACCAGGAGCAAGAGAAAAAAATAGTGAAGCACTGAAAAAATATTATGTAGATAATCCAGAGGCAGGCAAAATACAAGGTGAAGTACTGAAAAGATATTATGAAGACAATCCAGGAGCAAGAGAAATACAGAGTGAAGTACTGAAAAAATATTATCGAGAAACACCAGGAGCAAGAGAAAAAAATAGTGAAGCACGGAAAAAATATTATCGAGAAACACCAGGAGCAAGAGAAAAAAATAGTGAAGTACTGAAAAAATATTACGAAGACAATCCAGAGGCAAAACTAATAATGAGTGAAATAAAGAAAGCATATTATCAAGAAACGCCAGGAGCAAGAGAAAAAAATAGTGAAGCACTGAAAAAATATTATCGAGAAACACCAGGAGCAAGAGAAAAAAATAGTGAAGCACAGAAAAAGTATTACGAAGACAATCCAGAGGCAAAACTAAAAATGAGTGAAATAAAGAAAGCATATTTTCAAAAAACACCAGGAGCAAGAGAAAAAAATCGTAAAGCAATTAAAAAATATTATCAAGAAACGCCAGGAGCAAGAGAAAAAAATCGTGAAGCACAGAAAAAGCATTACGAAGACAATCCAGAGGCAAAACTAAAAATGAGTGAAATAAAGAAAGCATATTACAAAGAACACCCAGAGGCAGCGAAAAATAGGTTAGACGTAATGGGAAAAAATAAACCGTTTGACGTATTCACTATAGATGGAACATTTATAAAATCATTTACTTACCAAATTGACGCAATAGAATATTTACAAAGAGAACATAATATAACAGGAACTATTAAAGTATGTGCAGTATTAAATGGAAATCGCAAGAGTTCTGCAGGTTTCGTATTCATATACAAAGATGAAATTCCATCTACCTCCGAGTCATAAACGATTCAATAGAATGATTGGTTTCCAATGCAAATGCTTTCGTTTGCTGTTTATCAATGATTTTCAAGAACTTATCAAATAATAACGTTTTCACTTTTGCAGACGCTATTTTTTCCCGGTCTTTCATAATTGTTTCAAGGTCATCATCGTATTTATCATATAATGCTTGTATTTCTCGCTGATACTTGCGAATTGCTTGTGATTTATTTTGCATTTTCCAAATATCCTCCACTGCCAAACTAAATAACTGTTGTAAAGGTTTCATCAATTGATTTGTAATGTAATGTGCATAATCGATATTCAAATTATTCGCAATGATATACTCTGGAGTTTCAATCTTATTTCCAGTTAGCGCCTTTCTATCTTTATTCGGTATAAACAAATATTTAATACGGTCACCTGGTTTTGGTTTATTTCCCGGGTCACGCTTTCCAATACGGTCTGCTAAAACCCAATGTCCGATTTGCTGAGGGTTTTTGTAATCACTCTTCAAAGCACGCGTAATAGATAGTTTCTCCATAGGAACATTGCCGTCAATAAGACGCTGTAATGAATTATTCAAATATTCAATCGCTTGTTCTACATTTTGTTTTTGCATCAAGATATTGATAATCTCCCCATAGGTATCTTTCAAATAATCGCAAGAATCTCTTCGTTTCAAAGACAAACCCATATATTTCAAATATCCATTGGTTGGTTCATCTTCATAAAGGATACCTACATAGCGTTTCTTAGATAATAAGATAAATGGCATTAAGGTCTTTTCATATTCTAAACACATAGGTGGCTTTAAGAACTTACTACATAAATCACCAGCATCTTGAGCAATTTCAATAGTCATTGCTAATGCACGTTCACCTCGTATTGGATTACCATCCAAATCTTTTAAATTAAAAGTAAAGAACACTGAGTCCGTATCTCCGTACACATACTCCGCATTAGAATGCACTGTTTCACCACTTTTTAATGTGTATTTTAAATCTCCATATACTTTTTCAATTATTAGTCGTCCATAGATAATCATCATTCTTCCTGTAGCTGTTGTGGAAGCAGCAACATCCTTCTCATAAAAGGTAGATGTACGAGCACCACATTGACCATATAAAGAGTTTGCAGTGACTTTATACCCTAATTGACGTTTATCCAATATGTTTTGCATAAATGGATCTTTTTCAAGCTTGGCCTTTTTACGGGTATCTTTACGGGCTTTCAATAGTTCTTCCAAAATAGAAGGCATAATGGATTTTTCACCTTGTGGTAATTGAACCCAACGACAGTGTTTTACTCCGGTTTTGGTTTTTTCTGCTTTTGCTTTTGGTTTTCCTGCTGGACGTCTATATTCAAATACATCAAACTGAATGTCAATATATTCATATCCAGGAAGATTGTCGTAAATATAATTTCCAGAAGCATCTTTTTCACCAGTTTGTTCAACAAGATTACCATCAAGGTCATAAGTTTTCGTCCATACTTTACTATCGTGAGAATAATTCTGACTTATCATTGAAGATGGATACAAAGAACTATAATCCACACAAGCAACTGGATTGTCCATATACATTTTACATTTTGGTGGTAAAACAATAGCACCTTCATAACCACTATCTGTTGTTTTCTTCTCCAAGTCAGGCATTAGTGTATTTTTTTCACGACATTTCTTAGCAACGAAACTGGTAAGTTTAATACCCTGTCCACGGAATACCAAGAAACTGATTGGAACACTGCAAATATTAGACATCTCAATGTAACCTGTAATGACATCAATTTTATTCATTAAATGATGAACTAAGTTACAATCTTGAATACAGTATTTGGCGACCTTTGCTCGGTCGTCATCGTTACCATTGGTCAATCTGAAAATATCTTGAGGAGTAACATCATCTTTTGCAACGCCCCATTTCAACTTCTTCTTAGGGTCAAATACTTGATGCCCGTGAATAACAATGGCATTATATTCTTTATCTTTCAATGTTCTTTTAACTATATTCTTGACAACAAATTTTTTACCTCCTTGGTAATAATCTACAGTGAAACTTACTAATTCAATATGAATGAAATCATTTACGTGAAGTCCCATTAGATTAGAACTATATAATTCACATATTTCTTCTCCATTTTCATCTATGGTGTTTTCATAATGTTTAATACTATCACTAATATAAGAACTCGCAACATCATCTAATTTATATGAAGATAAGTTAAAATCTCGCCTGAAATAAGAATACATATCGATTTGAAGACGACCTGGAATATCATAAAATTTTAGGTCATATTCTCCACTGGCAATAACAAGTTGTTTATTTTCAATGCCATTGAAAGATACTTTTTTTGTTTTATTGTCTATTTTCGCACAAATATCTCTTTGAGGTTCCCCCAAATCAACATTTAAGGTATGAGAACGCGATAATCTTAGGAAGGATTCTTCACAGTGATTTTCTTGTGCTCGTCTGAACATAAACTCATAATCAAAGCCAAATATATTGTAACCAATAATAATATCGGGGTCTTCTTTATTAATAATATTTGCCCAATTTGTAAGTACGCTTCTTTCATCAGTTACTGACTCTATAACAGCTCCTGGAACCTCAGAACAACCACCTTTTACAATACAATGATTCAAATAAGGTTCTTTTTCGCCATATTTCATAAAGGTTGACCCGATAAAAGTTACCTCGTCACCTTTTAAATCAGGTAAAATACTGGTTAAAACAATATCACATACATTTATTTTCTCATCTCTACTTTTTGTTTTATGCAACAAGTATTGAATTAAATTATCTGTTGTTCCTTTGGTAATTGTTTTATTGACCTTTTTCTCGCCAATATTCGTGATCTTCATTTGATTATCATTATGATTAATGTCATTCTCATCATCGTCATCTGGATTGAGAAAATCCGTATTTTGAACCATATATTTTTTTCTTTCGTCAACATCCCAAAATTTGGATTTTATTTCCAAAACATCCTTGTCAATATGGTCGTTAAAGATTTTAGAAATACCAGCTTTTGTTTGTTTGGATTTTGGATAAACTATATCGACATTTTCAACCTTGTCAAATCCGAATGCCGTATTTATGATTTTTAATAGCATAAGTTTTGCATTTGATTCATTAATAACCGCTCCTTGAGACTTGAATATATCTACAATATTCATTGCAAGTTTTTTATAAGATTTGAGTGGAACCGGAAAATCACCGTGACTACTACTTGCTTCAATATCAAAACTACATATTTTGAATGGTATCGACGTTTCTTTATTAGGCAAAGGTATAATATTATTAAAACTACATTTAAATCCATATTTACATTGAGAATGCTTTTGAGCTTTATCTCGTTTTGCTCCAGAAATTTTCACCCATCCAGATGGACTTATTTTATTAATATGAAAGAATCTGAGCAGTGGAGGAATATTACTTTCATACAATTCGTATTGGTCAGTACGAAGAAATTCTCCACTGGAACATGTATATGGATTACTTCCCCATAATTGCTTTACGCGATTGAATATGTTCATATGTTGAAATACTAACTTTACAAATTTGTGTTTACGATTTCCTGAAAAACCATATAATTTTTTCATTTCAAGTATTTCTAATTCACATTCTAATTTAGGTGTTTTTGCTTCTTTCCAGATGTTGTTTTTTAATTCTTGTAGATTGGAATTAGTAAAATTATCAGGTACTTTGATATAAAAGAATGGTTTATGGTCATTTACTTCAATGTAACAAGATTCACCTTTTGCACTAATTCCATACATAATAATCACATACTTAGTAATATTTTTGTTACCGTTTCTTTCATTTATTGTTTTTTCACGAAAGTCAAACAAACGGAATTCGTAACAAACTGTTTTCTTTTTATTTATTGTAGTAGACATACTTTATTTGTATTGAAATAAACACAAATATTTATTTCAATTTTTTATGAAA
>VMHT01195487.1_pt1 | contig 21066 bp, 31 predicted proteins | sample 4693611 | NCBI WGS metagenome assembly VMHT01 (sample SAMN12280063, study PRJNA550983) | marine metagenome | isolation source: seawater sampled from same location over 5 years 0.02-0.2 micron viral filtrate | place: USA: collected off the coast of southern California halfway between the port... ...
ATAACATAGTAAGTGAGAATTTCAAGAAGGGAGTTTTCCATTAGTAAGTTTCTGCAAGTTGTTGAACTGAGTAACTCAGAAGCACAAAAAAGGCTACGGAGGTTACTGTAAATAGAATTTCAGTCATCAGAATCCGAAAACTCCAAAGAAAAATACACTACCACTAGTAGCATAAGAAATAAGAGCAGCAACAAATCCAAGCATAGCAGTGCGTCCATTTAACTTCTCTGCCTTCTCGGCATAGGTCTCGTAACCATAACGCTCAGCATCAGACTTGGAGACATACATTTGTGGCTCTTTAGCGAACAGATTTTGCTGTCCGTGTTCATTAGTTGTTACAGTCATTTACTTAATGTTGTAAATCTTTACATATTATATAGTAATTACTACTCCCTGTCAAGGGGTGCTGTGTAGTGATTTATACTTAGTAGTCGTCTCCTTCAAGGATATCCTGACATTTCTCAGGGTTCTTTTCACAAAATTGTCTCACATAACCATGAACATCTTCATCCATACGATGATGATAGTCATTATGCATAACACCGACAAGAATAAAAAATCCAATAATCAAAAGATTAAAATAGGTTACTGGAGAAGCTAAAATTCTTTTCATAAAAAAAGGGGCCCGCAGACCCCTATATTATAGCAGATATTTCAACTATCAGAAATCGAATTTCACACCGACCTTAGCACCCCAATCAATGATCTCGTCGCCATCGCTATCTTCTCCAGCAGTGATTGCTGCGAGCTCACCGTAGACGCCCAGAGTTTCAGTAGCAGCATAGGTTACGCCAACCTTACCAGACAGTTCGGTCTCGGTGTCATCAGCAGCTTCACTATGAACGAGAGCAGGACCGCCTTGTACATAGTAACCAACCTTACCTGAACCACCTTCATAGCCAACGTGAAGATCGGTGGTAGCTCCAGTGTACTCACCATCAGGATATGAAGCATTGGCTTCGATGTTAACGTAAGGTCCTGCAAAGGCAGCGCCAGCGGACATTGAAAGAGCAGCAGTTGCTGCGAATACAGATTTGAACATTTGAATTACCTCGTTAATTTACTTGCGGAATGATTACCCGCAGATGAAAAGAACCTCGACTCGGTTCTGTTGATTGAATGTTTCCGCCGATTGGCCTTATCGGTCTAGACTTGCTCAAATAATTGCGGAGGTTGTCTATGGAATGTTAACTGTCACATGTGCCAGTTGTAATATTTAGTATAATTACTTACTTGATTTTTGTCAAGTTTGTGGGTTTTCACTACTTTGATTGGATTGTCCAGTAATTCTACCCAGGTAAGGATCATAATTCATCATCACATTTATGTCAATATTGGCACCATTTTGGGCCCAATAATTATTAATTGCCTGATAACTTCCCTTATGAAAGATATCAACATGCTCCGGATGAATAGAAGATCCTAGTTCGGTCTTATAGAGGAGGAGAGGAATGGCATATGTCACTCCAGAATTATAGATTAAATCATCAGCGACTGGTCTTGGTTTCACACCATTGTCTAGTCGATACTTATCCTTCCCCTTTACATGATGTTTAAGAATCTTTGCTGCATGATGCCTAGAAATAACATAACATGCTGTAGAAAAATCATTCACAAACCTACGATGAAGATTAATGTGAATGTCACCAGTGCAGATGATAGCCAATTGTACCACATCCCAATCATATGGAAACTTTGCTACTACTGACTTCCAATCAAAGTTCCAGTAGCGAACGATATCAAGATAACAATCGTCTTCCATGATGATTGCGTAGGGACTGTCAGAATTTTCATACCACTCACTGATAGCTTTAAGGTGCGATGTGACACAACCAACTTCACCCGAAGTCATCATCTCAGGATATCTACCCTTTATAATGTCACTCAGATCGTCTTCTCTGCCGTCGTAAGCAGAAATACGGGTAGAATCCAACTCCCAGTACTCAAGTTGCTTCTCCATCCATTCCCAGCGTTCTGGCTGCCCATCCAGGTTAATGACATATAAAGGACCAAATCCCTTGAGTTTAGATGCTGATTTGTTCTTATCCATTTAAGTTCTCCAACATAACATTCAGAGTGTTTTTCTTTACTGACACCTTAGATATATCAAACCCTTTATGCCAACCACAAGCATTTCTAAAGTGTAGAAACTTCTGATTCAAATGAAGTTCGAATCCATATCCTTCATCAACTTCTTTCAAGTCTACACCATCATATTCATCTGGATACTCAATATCTGTAGAGAAATATCTTATCCTAGGATTATCAGTCAAAGTATATGTTCCTCCACAAGAGTCCAGAAGATGGCCTTGAACTTGCTTGGGATAGAAATCAAAATCTTCACCAGCAACAGAGTCTTTCTTGAAGAATAAAAGTCCTTGCCAGACATAATTGACTGGACCTCTAGGTTGAACGGGACCAGCAAGATCATATTCTCCCATGAACTCATTGATATCAAATGAATCAATCAGAAATATATCATGATCTAAAAAGAGAACAATACAATCTTCATCATAATTACTGATAATAGTATCGTAAGTCCACTGAATAGCATCTGAGTTGTAAAAACTAGCAGTCTTTCCTGGTTTAGATTGATGATGATATAGATTTATTTTATTCTTCTCACATATACTTTTAAAATCATCAAGATACTTATTGTCTCTCGTATCATAAACGATATTATGCTCGTAATCATCATCCTCTAAATTTTTATTCAGAGAATCTATCTGCTGTTGGAGAAGATCTGGCCTATTAAAGGCCATAGTAAAAATTTTAACTTTCATCAATCCATTCATCTAGAGTTTTTTGTGGTTTCCAGTCATAGGCAGACTGAATTTTTGTTATATCAGCACAACTATACCTTGCTTCACCATCTCTGGGGGCAACATACTCAATGTTGTCTGAGATTTTCTTTGCTAAATCTATAATAGAAATAGACTTACCAGTGCCAACATTATAAACTTCACCATATTTATCCATATCCTGAGTCGCCACTGCAATATTGGCTTTGACAACATCATCAACATGAACAAAGTCTCTCTCCTGTAAACCATTACCAACTATAGTCAACTTCTGACCTGATGCTAATTGCTTTTCAAAGATTCCTAGGACTGGAGCATACTGCCCCTTGGATGGTTGACCTGGACCATAAACATTGAAGTATCTGAGACAAACCGTTTGTAATCCATACAGTTCATAATACATTTTTGCCAGACATTCTCCAGCATACTTTGAATATGAATATGCATTCAGAGGAGAAATACCATCATTTTCAGAAGCAACCTTGTCAGTCAATCCATAGACCGCTGATGTAGAAGAGAAGACAAATCTCTTCACATTAGCCTCTCTGGCAGCTCCAATCACATTAACAAAGCAATTCATATTGTTTGTATATGATTTCTCTGGTTCTTCAACACAATATTGAACAGAAACATCTGCTGCCATGTGAAAAACATAGTCAACAGACCACATAAGATCTTTCAATTTCTCATAGTTAGATGAGTCTGCTAGATCAAAAACATGATTCTCTACTCTCCAATTCCAAATAGATTCTCCTCTCACATTACCACTTTGGTTATCGATTACGATTACTTCATAACCCAATTTCAACAAACGCCTTACTAAAGTAGATCCGATGAATCCAGCTCCACCAGTAACTAATGCTTTCACCTAATAACCTCCAAAGGTAACCAAAATCTGCTGTCGTAATTGTATATTTCTACTGATGGATATGAAGATAACGGTTGATTTGTTCCATTAGAACTAGTCTGATAGAACATTGGATTATCAAAAGCATATACATCATAGTACTTTTGTACTTCCGCGAACCCTATATCGTGATAATCTTCGATTAAGTATCCATTATAAGCAACTCTTTTGCAAAGATCAACGAAGTCTTCGTTGATGTAAAGAATTGCATGAGCTCCAAGCATATTATATACTTGAAGCAGTTTATCGTCAATTCTTTTCCACTGAACAAACGGTCCAGAGTGACTATTCATCCTTCCCCAAGATGATATTCCCAGATAAACGGCATCAGCATCGTCAGGAATGTCTATGATTGGTTCAAAATTAAGAGGAACACAGTCATCTTCGAATACTATAAAGGGAGGTTCTACCTCCTCCATAGCTAAGGCATGAGAGATAGCACAACCAACCTTACCATCATCGTGTTCAACACCAGAAAGACGAATTATATTCTTGAATCCAAGTTCTTTCAAAGAACTTTCAATCTTTTCTTTCTTTTCAACATCACGATCAAGGTTGATATAAACTGCAGGTATTTCTCTAAGATCTAAGTTCATGATGATTCTTCTTCAAAGCAATGATTTTAGGTTCTTTATAAGGATATTGTGGTGATCCAATAAACTCCTCAGCAAAACAATAGTTTGGATTTAAAGTTAATGTTGGAGGATTATCAATCAAATAACGATTCATATGAGACTCGTCATGCCAGAGTGCAGTAACTCCTTTCTCTTGATCAATGATTACATTATCAGCGATCTGTGCAGCCATTTTCATGAATACTTCAGACTTGCCACCATTAAATCCACCAGCATAATAAGTTTTTCCCTGACCAACAGGAACATATGCCAGAGATTCTGGATTCCTATCATATGATGCTTCTTGGTTGCTATAGAAAGACTGATATGGATGCATAGTAGCAACCAGATCTCCTAGAATTTCATTACCAACTAAGGAATCAATCCTCATATCAGCATCAAGATAGAAACAATAATCATGCTCAAGGATGAAATCCTTTTCTTTCATGAAATAATTATATCTTTTAAGAGTGGGAATTGGCCATGGTTCATGATCAATCTGATGAACCCGAACATTATCAGAAGATTCTACTTCATGATCAGTAAAAAGTAAACAATTTATTTGAGCTCCTGGCAAAAACTTTTCCGCAATATCATCATAAAGTTTCTGGACAAACTGAATATACTTGTTCGTAGCAATAGTGAGAATACAAATTTTCATTACCTAACAACCCGATAGTCAAAATCAAAAGACAGCACATTATCTATAATACTCGAAGAAAGCATATTATTCAAGTATGTTCCAGTTACCATCTCACCATGATGATGTGTTGTTGGTATCTGTTTTGAAAGTTTTTCTTCATGTAAGTGTAATTGATTTACTTGCTTGAAGATACTTTTACCAGAGCAAATGATCATTTCATTACAGTCTCTACCAATATAGGGCTCTTTATACCAATAATTTTCATTGACAACAATGTGATCACTATCAACAATCTCATCAATATTCTCTCTCGTAGGAAAGTCTCCAATCGTAATATCTGATCTTATCTGAACATAAAAGTCATAACTACCCTCATAGTATTTTTCAATCACCCTATTCTTCTTATAGTACTGAGAAGATATATGTGGTTGAACAAAAGGAGATCCATTCATAATAGTCTTCATTGCATCAGAGGATTCAATTTCCCCATCAACTTTGGATACTCCATTGTTTATCAAATATAGATTGATACTGTCAACGCTTATCTCAGGTTGCTCATACTCTGCTTTATAGTGCCAAGCATCATTAATTTTGTTGCTCCTAGAATAGTCATCCCAAAAAGAATAAAATACGTCAACTTCACAACCAGGAACTCTTTCTTTTATTAAAGAAATATTCTCATAAAATCTGTAGAGCAATGTTCTGACATGACCGGAAGTGAATAATGCTATCTTCATAGACTCTCAAGAATACTCTCTACCATATCACCAAGACCCTGTTCTCTTTCCTGACTAGTCATATGTTCCCCAGTAACTAAATGATCAGATACTGTATTGATGGATAGTGCTTTCTTACCATACTTGGCCGCCAAAGAATATAAAACATGAGTCTCCATCTCAACCGCCAGAACTCCTAGATCCGTGAGAGGTTTATACCAATCTGGAGCAGGTTGATAAAAATAATCGTTAGATACTATCTGACCAACATTAGCATTTGGATTAGTATCCATATACTTTCTAAGAAGTTGATAGTCGCAGCAAGGTGACAATTTGAATCCTGGTGCCAACTTATCAGACATAGCATTATCTGTTGCGGAAGACATCGCCACAACAATATCACCAACCTTCAAATGTAGTGCCATACCACCACAACTACCAACTCTAATTATTTTCTTTACAGCATAATACTCATAGAGTTCATGAACATAGATTCCAAGACTTGCTTGACCCATCCCACTGGCCTGAACAGAGACCATCTTTCCTTTATAGAATCCACTATACCCATAACAATTCCTAACAGTGTTTACTAGAACTCTGTTCTCCAAAAAGTTCTCAGCAATCCACTTAGCCCTGAGAGGATCTCCTGGCATTAGAACCGTTTCATGATACTGACCTGGTTTTGCTTCAATATGTGGTGTCGGCATTAGTAATAATTTCGTAAACTTCTTTCCAATTCTTTACTCTCGGACCATCCCACTTCTGATTATATGGATGATCCATAAGTAAACCTCTTAAACCAACTCTAAGACCAGACTCTGCATGGCTAATAGAATCTTCAATCCAATAATAATTCTTTCCAGAGTATCTGTCAAGTAGATACTCTTCTTTTCCTTTTGTAAAGTCCAGAGCACAATCAATAAAACTAAAGACATCACCAAAGATATGTCTCAAGTTCTTCTCTCTCAACTTCTGAGCATACTTATCTTTATCCAAGCAACTAATTACCTCAAAGTCCCATCCAAGCCTATTCAACTTTGTCACATACTCAACAGAATCTCTAAGTGCTGGAATAAATCCTACACAACCAGATTCATTGAATCGTTTAATCTGGCGGAAGGCTTCATCAGATGTTATAGAATATCTTATAGATTGATCATAATACTGATCGGTATTCACTATTCTCTGAAATCCTTGCTCCGCCATCCATACATCAAAAGCATAGGCCCAATCTAGGAGAACACCATCACAATCGACTATTATTTTCTTTTGCATTTAGAAATTTATAGATTTGATCCCAGGTTCCAAGATCAACATAGTCATCAACCTCGATAGCCTTAGACTTATATATTGGGGTACTCTCAATCTCACCAACAAGAAGACGATGCTTCAGTGTTGATTTCTCCATGAACTCAATACAATTATCAAAGACACGTTTCCTGAAAGCAAAGGCTGTCCAGAAAGCATTGAAGCGATTCATATTTTCCTGAGGTTTATCCTCATACTCTTGGACTAAATTATCATCATCGATACTTAACGCACCCTTAGTTCTCAACATCAATTCGGATCGATCTCTCTTGAAGAAGAAAGTAAATCCAGTCTCATTCAAACTATCACTCACAAGATTCACGATATCCTGCGACGACTTTAGTTTCATAAATGTATCTGGAAGAAGAACAAGATTCTTCTCACCAAACAAATGCTTAGCACTCTTAATAGACCCCGTGTATTCAGTCTCTGCAGGATTAAAAAAAGTAAATGAGATATTGTATCTTGACTTATACCGGCTCAGATACTTTACAAGTTCTGTCTTATTCTCATTGAGTGTAATTACAAACTCAACATCTCGACGACCATAGTTTGAGAAGAGATCAAAACTATAATCAATCAATGATTTATTCTTTTCAATAGAATGAACTTCTTTTGGATATGGTAAAGAGAGTCTGGTTCCCTCTCCCGCACATGGAAGTATGACTGTAAGATTAGACATAGTTACTCATCAAGATTTCAATAGATTTCTGTGGAGATAAATTTGCTTCAATATAATCTGATGGACAATAATCATCCAGGTTACTAATAAATTCATCAAAGTTTTCTTCAAATTTTTGAAAGTTATACACCTTCATACCACATTCATCAGACCAATATGGAACAGATGTTGCTGGTGCTGGATATTCTGGGACATAGGTCCATAATGTAGTGTCCCAAACATATAATGGTTTGTTGCAGGCCATCATTTCTTGAATGGCAATTCCTTGACTCTCAGTATTGTCTATAATTATACAATACTTAACTTGTCCCATAGATTCATTGAACTCTTTAGGGGTGTAATTTCCATACTGAAGACCAGTATAAGTTACACCACGACTTTCTAGGAAATTAATCACATCTAATAGATCTCTTTCTGGTCGATCTTTGTAATAAACCAGACAATCGAACTGAGGATCTTCTTTAATTTCTGGTTTATAGATTGCTACGGGCCAATAACTTCCACGGAGATATGGAAAATTATTTACACACGATTCTACACACCATTTAGAGGGAAATATCAAACTTTTATACTCTCCAAGGAAATCAAGATCATTCCCAAATGGCCAAACATGTGGACCAATCAAGAGATTTTCCTTATGCTTTAGTGAATTATACTTCCCAAACCATTCCTTTCCCCAGTGCAGAAATATATTTCTTGTATACTTCTCTTCATTAACACTATATTTAATTCCACAATCTTCTAGTGATCTGTGAAAGTTTTCTAAGACTTTCCTTGGACCTCGAACAACTCCATTCTTAATGTGATCATGATACCAAATGTTTATCATACTTTAATCCACTTATCAAGATATTTATCAGAAGTATCCATGTTCTGATCTACACTAAACCAGTTTTTAGGAGCGACTGTTCTCCTACTATTAGCTAGCCAAGATCCCCACCAACTCATACTACTATTAGCAATGATATGATAATGACACATACTCATAAGACATAGGTCTACAGAGGTTTCATTTCCCTCAGATACCATAAATCTGTCAGATTCAAATAATGTTTGCTCTTTACACCAGTCAGTATCATCAGAAAAAATGATTACTGGCAAATGCTCAGGAAACCAATCAAGAGCTTTCTGATAATACTCAAGAGTTTGAACACCATGATGCTCATTATGTGGTGGTTTTAAGTAGTCACCTCTGCGAATATGTAAAGAGATGCAATTTCTATCTTCTAAAAACTGTTCACACACTTCTCGGATATCTTTTTTGAATGTAAAATCCTTACGAATTTCATCTTCTATTTCCTCAAAATATTTGTGAGTCTGATAGTAACCAAGTAGATCTACATTATCTGGACAATTCATATAAAGATTTCTATCGAAAGCATGAGTGGACTCCATTACCATACTATTTGGCAATAGTTTCTGCTCAAACTCGCCGAGTTCAAAGATGTCGTAGATAGTATTATTAATATCTTCTAGAACATTTTTATCTTCAGTACCAAACTGCTTCTTGGGAGGCATACAAAATTGATGGCCATGATGGGCAGCAATACCCTTGATAGCAGCATATTGAAACATCTGGTTTCCCAGACGACCAAGATTGCCAAGTCGATTAAATGAAATCATAATAGTTTCCAGTGTGGTAAATACATATCTTTTGTATCATGATCGATACAGTCTCCAGCAAACCAGTTCTTGGGGGCAACAACATTTTGACTATTAGCTAACCATGCTCCCCACCAACTATAAGTGCTATTACAAATCACATGATAACTACACTTACTCATGATGTAAAGATCATAATATGCATTATCAGTTTCTGATATCACAAACCTATCGTCAGAAAACATCTCTTGTTCTTTAGCCCATTCAATGTCATCGGTGAAAACAAGAACTGGAATGTGCTCAGGAAATTCTTTGAGGGCATCAATATAATATTGATTAGGTTGAACTGGATGATTTGGATTCCTTAGAAAGTCATTGCGACGAATATGGACAGAGATATTTCCCTCATACTCCTCTACAATGTCTTGGCAGTCCTCACGTATTTCATTCTTGAATGTAAAGTCTTTACGAATCTCATCTTCAATATTCTTGAAGTATGTTTCCGATTGGAAGAAACCAATAAAGTTTACATCTTTCTGAGTGATACCCTCAACAAGTTCTCCATCATAGTGAAAGAATCTTTCATTCACATCTGGATAGGACCCTATTTCCCTACGACAATCAATATCAAAAGCCTCATCAATATTACTAAAGAGTTTCTGATAGTAGTACTTACCAAAAATTTCGTTTGGAGGGATACAAAAATCAGTATTATATTTTTTTGCCATAGCCTTTACGAAGGCATACTGAAACATCTGGTTTCCCAGATGTCCATTATTTCCTAAATGATTGATCGAAAACGTCATGAAGTAAGTATCTTCTCCAACAAAGCAAACTCTTTATCACCAACAAAGTGATTGTTTCCTAAGTATATACCATTATCATGAACAAAGTCAACATTTAAAACTTCTTTCTGCGTTACTACCCTATAGTTTTTTAGGAATGGTTGTCGAAGAAGATTACCACCAATGATAGGTCTATGCTCAATTCCGTATTGATCAAACTTCTGCTTCAACCAATCAGCATCACCAGGAATACTACACAGAATAGGAAGACAAAAATTACTTACACCTTCATGATATTCAGGAATGACAAACCTATGTACACTCTGACTTAATAGATCAATAAACCTTTGAAGATTTTTATTTCTCTTTTCAATGTACTCATCAAGTCTTGGCAATTGTGACAATCCAAGAACAGCACCTAATTCATGATTTCTAAAATTATATCCATCAGTCACAAACATAAACTGCTTTGAGATATCTGGATATTCATTTATATAATCAGAAAATCTTTCAGACTCCCTAGCCAACCCATGACTTCTCTTCATCCTCATCAAGTCATAGAGTCTATAATTATTGGTACAAATCATTCCACCTTCAATCGTAGACATATGATGTCCAAAGTAAAAACTGAACGTGGCACCAATACTATCCGATCCCACTTTAGTTCCATCAGGATTCCTACATCCATGAGACTCGCATACATCATCAATAACAATGGCTTCAGGAAATAGTTCCTGATATTTCTTTCTATTTGCTGGATATCCAATTAGGTGTGTAATGAATACTAACTTAATGTCTGGATGTTGCTCAGCAATATACCCTAGATCTTCTTCACAAAAACTAAAGTTTGTGGTGTTAATATCACAAAAGATTGGTGTCAATCCTAACTGAATGACAGGACCAATATTAGTTACCCAAGTATCTGCAGGAACAAGAACCTTATCTCCATCCTTGAGTCCATAATATTCTTTTACCGATGCCAACAATAAAAAGTTTGCCGTGCTGCCAGAAGAAACATATAAAGAATAATCTGCTCCTACCCACTCACTCCAAGCCTTTTCAAACTCACGGACTTTAGGACCATTCGTAAATCTATTCGATAATAAACAAAAAGACGCCATTCGAACTCTATCGAGAAGAGTCAGATTATCTTTCATTAAAGGCCAATTATTCATTTTCCTTATACCACTCATAAGTTGATCTAATACCGTCTTCTAGTTCGATCTTAGGACTCCAACCGAGAGACTTAATCTTGGATACATCCAATAATTTTCTTGGAGTTCCATTTGGTTTTGATGTATCCCACTTTATTTCTCTATTATATTTTACTATACCAGCAACTATCCCAGCAAGCTCTTTGATTTTTACATCCTCTCCAGTACCAACGTTAATAATATCAGGATTATCATATTCCTGCATACAAATATAGCAGGCTTCTGCTAGATCATCAACATGTAAAAATTCTCTACGAGCAGAACCATCTCCCCATAAAGTAACTTCATAGTGTTTAGATCTCTTCATGGCACCACTAAACTTCGATACCATAGCAGGAAGAACATGACTACTATTATGGTCGAAGTTGTCATTAGGGCCATACAGATTCGTTGGCATCAAAGAGATAGCATTAAATCCATACTGCTTATGATATGACTGACACATCTGAATACCAGAAATCTTTGCCAAAGCATATGATTGATTAGTGGGTTCAAGATAACCAGAAAGAAGTTGATCTTCTGTCATTGGTTGATTTGCATGTTTTGGATAGATACAAGAAGAACCTAGAAACAAAAGTTTCTTGGTTCCTACCTTATATGAAGAATCAATCAGATTCGTCTGAATACGAAGATTATCTCTAATATAATCAGCAGTGTGTGTGGCATTATCCATAATTCCACCTACTCTAGCAGCTGCCAGAAATACATAATCAGGTCTAACACAATCCATATAGAAATGTGTATTATGCTGATCTGTGTAATTAACTCTCTTTCTGTCAGGAGTAAGGATATTTGTATATCCCTTTGCTTTTAAATTCCTAACGATTGCTGAACCTACCATCCCAGTAGCACCAGCAACTAGAATTTTATCATCCTTGTTCATTTTCACACATATCCTTAACGAGTTCATCAAAAGTCACTTCAGGTTCCCACTCAAGTTTTTCTTTAGCCTTGGTGGCATCTCCAAGTAAAGTTTCAACTTCGGCAGGTCTATAGTATCTAGAATCGACTTGAATGATAGTTTTCTTAGTCTTTCTATCTACACCAATCTCATCCTCACCTTTCCCATACCATTCAATATTATATCCAAAGTAAGGAGCACACTTCTCAACAAAGGTTCTTACAGAGAACTGATGACCCGTGGCAATAACATAATCATCTGGAGTGTCCTGTTGAAGCATTAACCACATAGCTCTAGCATAATCTTTAGCATGACCCCAATCACGACGAGCATCCAGGTTTCCCAATTTAAGAAGAACCTGCTTGTTCTCAGAGATTGCTTTGAGACCGCGAACAATCTTTCTCGTCACAAAAGTTTCACCACGACGAGGAGACTCATGATTGAACAAGATACCAGAACTACAGTGCATTCCATATGCTTCACGATAGTTCTTAACGATCCAATATCCATAGAGTTTTGCTACTCCATAAGGAGAACGTGGATGGAATGGCGTTGTCTCAGACTGAGGAGTCTCCTGAACCAAGCCATACAACTCGCTAGTGGATGCCTGATAGATACGAGTCTTATCTTCCATCCCAAGCAGTCTAACCGCCTCTAGGACTCTCAGAGTGCCTAGAGCATCGACCTGACCAGTATACTCTGGTAGTTCAAAAGAAACCTTGACATGACTTTGAGCACCCAGGTTGTAAATCTCATCGGGTTGAACTTTTTTGATTATACTAATTAAACTAGTAGCATCAGTCAGATCTCCATAGTGAAGATTAATTTTTTTATAGATGTGATCAATTCGATGAGTGTTAATCAAAGAAGCTCGACGAACAATACCATGAACTTCATAACCCTTCTTAAGGAGAAGTTCAGCAAGATAAGATCCGTCTTGGCCAGTTATACCAGTAATTAATGCGATTTTCATTAGTCAGTCATACCTATTTTTATTGTGTCGTACAAGATAAAATGCTCCAAGTACCAATCGATAGTTTTATGTATGCCAGTTTCAATATCAGTAAATTGAAAGTCTCCAATAATATTTTTTAGATTTGTATTATCGACGACCTTTACCTGGTCTCCAATTATTCTATCAGAATCATAGTTAATTTTACCAGGAAAGTCCAGATACTCCGTAATTATCTTTACAATATCCAAGATAGAGATCTTGATATCATTAGAAACTATCACAGGATCCTTTACTTCTCTGTTCTCTATAAGTTTATCTAGAATAAAATTCAAGTCTTCAGAGTAAAGATAGTTTCTTACTGCCTGCCCATCACCAAAAAGATTTACATCAGTTCCTTCGTCCTTAGCTTTAATAAACTTGTAGATCAAATTGTGAATCACAGTTCCAGTATCACTAAATTTTCCCCATGGACCATAAGTATTCCCAAGAAAAATAGACTTATAATTCAATCCATAGTCTAACTGATATGCCTTACAAAGTCCAACACAGATCTTTTTAGAATATGCATATCCAAATATCTTCTCATTAACCTCCCCATTTATAGACTGTTCAGTGAATGGAGAAGGATTTCTAGGATCAAAAGATGTGATTGTAGAGAGCATCAGAAGATTCTCTACACCCGACTCTCTACAAGCCTTGATGATGTTCATATCACATATGATATTGTTCTCAATGTAACCCGTATGATCTTTACCCATTTCAAGAGCAGATCCATGTCTAGCCGCACAGTGAACTACTGTCTTGATAGGATGTTGATCAAACAACTCAAGAACTCTATTATAGTCAGTCAGATCGCAAGTAGATCTGTCCCACTTAAGATCTGCTTCTATGTTAGATCCAATAAATCCAGAACTTCCTGTAACTAATTTCATTCGTAGTCTATTACATAGTATCTTTCTTCATCATCAACGAACCAATTACCACCAGACTCAGTAGGAACTAAATCGCCAATCATAGGATAGTATATCTCATTTGCCTCAGAAAGAAAAGCAGCCCACCAACAAAATGTAGAAGATGTGAGTAGTATTTTGTTTGCCGATTTTATTAATGCAAACTGTTCTAGTGGAGAGTATTTTGCTTTCACCAAGTCAACATCAAGATCATCAATGAAATCAAAATATGGGTCGTCAAAACTATCCGTACAAAGAATTATTCTTTCGTAGTCAACATTATCAAATACATCCAAGAAGAACTCTTTTGGTGGACATAAACTAGTTGGCCAACCATTCCAACCTCTGCGAATAGAAACAACAAAATCAGTTGACAAAACCTCCATAGGAGATTCTACATTCAACTGAAACCACTCTTTTACTTTCGCTTTGTGATCTTTGATATATTCATAACGTTGAACATATCCCTTCATTTCAACCCTAGAGTTAGCAAAAGACAACTCTTTATCAAAAAAATGGCCCTCTATATTAACTAGAGGTGATCCATAAGAATTGCCAGATACAACATCTTCGGTTCTTGGAAATCCTGGAATGGAATAGCAATTTAATTGTAAATTATTTTTCTCAGCAATAACTCTAGAAACAGAGTATTGCCACATATTATTTCCAAGGGTTCCAAGTTTTGTGACATTAATCATTTAAGACTCCAGTTTTCCCACACCCATTGATAATTCCAATCCTGCTTATGAGTTTTTGACCAATGCTCTCGGATATCTTCTAGCATCTTCTCTGATCCAGGTGGCTCAGGATGAAACTGAACTTGATAGTTCACAATCTTTTCGGTATATCCACTATCAAATATGTTATTTAAAATTCCATACTCAGCACCTTCCACATTTACTTTCAACAGATCAATCATATCAAGGTTAAGTCCTTCATACACATCTTTGAAGGACTTAACCTTAACTACATTAACTGGTCTTTCTTTATCGTCAGTATATTTTTCTAAGTCTTGAATTGTTGATCCATCGTTAGAAAATACAAAGTTCACATCTCCAGTCTTATCAGAAATTCCATAATCAAAAACCTGAACCTTTAAATTTGTAGAGAATCTACTGGCAATCATGTTATAAAAAGGGAGATATGGCTCGAACACATATACTTTACATTTAAACTTATTATAAATGCTCTGAGCAAAAGCTCCATGATATCCACCAAGATCTAATACAACAGAGTTTTCATTTAAATCATAATCCAACCTCAAAGTTTGGTCGCCCCTATCAGCAAACCAGCGATCAACATCAAAAAATACCATTAGTTTTCCCTCTCAAGTAGAATGTGTTTTCCTTTTCCATTATAGGCCAAATAGTCAACTCCGGCATATAACTCAGATTCATCAATCTGATAGTTGGTCCAATCAGATGCAAATGGTCTATCTACATCTATTATACCAGAGATTGCGTCAATAGATGCACCAACATCTAGAAACACCGCATCTGTATACTTTTTCAAACGATGGATCAATCCTGATTTAACATGACCCATACCCATCAAAAATATTTTAGACTTAGATTTTTTTAATTGTTCTCCCACCATCTTCTCAGTAGCATCAATATCATCACATGCAAATCTTTGTGGTAAAGAAATATAATCTTCAAAACCATCAAGACCAAGATACTCTTGATATTGTGGTGCTTCCATCAGATTCTCTATAATATTTAGCTTCTGACCAGCACCAATCAATCCAACTTTTCCAGCAAAGGTTCTTAACAACCACTTATTAATAACCAACCCATATCCAAATTCTGCCGGATAATCTATATCAACTCCAGGAAGAACCTCACTAAACTTCTTGCGATTATCTGGATAAATTTCACAAGTGTAGTAATCACATTGAATAGCACCGTCTGTGAAAGCCTTATGATTGATTTGATTATAGGGTTTACTCAAAGCTCTCCTACCAGGAGTAGCACTACCCACTGGCATTTGTTTTAGAAAAAAATAATCCCCATCACCAAACTTATAGAAAGTACGAGACTCGTTATTTTTAACAAGATCTTTCAAAAGATTTTTAAACTCATCTAACTTTTCTTGAAAGTTTGGATAAGTATTTGGATCTGAGAAGCAGGGATTCTGATCTGCATTGGTTGTCCCTTCTATTTTGTAAATATCTAGATACATACTATCCTCCAAATTCATACATGTAATGTTCTCCACCATTTTCCTTACTTATAGACCAGGTTTTTTTATAGTCTTTGGTAAGACTATTGATACCTATCTTGGCCCAGTTTGGTTCTGAGATAATAATTCTATCCGTAATTTTTGGCAGCAGTTCAAACAATTGCTTTATTTCATTTGGATCATGATCAGCACCATGGAGAAAGTTTAGTATTGTAATACAATCAAACATCTTTTCATCATACTTTGAAAAAAACTCTATGAATGTTTTGAAACTACCCACATATCCATACTTATCGTCACCAAAATTTTCTTCGAATACATTGGAACATGAGTTAACACAATCATTTCTAGGATCTATTCCAATAGATAATACATCTTTTTTATTACAAAGGAAAGAAAAGTGGTTATTGGCACATCCGATATCTAAATTTGTTTTAATATTTCTTTCCACGAAAAGATTAGCAATATCGTTCCAGAGATCCCATCTCGTAACCCTTGCAATTGGCTCACTCAAATAGTAACCAGTTATGTTTTCATCCGTAAAATTGTGAACATAATTGGAATACCATCTAATATCACCATTGCTAGCAAACCAATTTCCTTCCAGTTGCTTTATAAGAGGAATAGAATATTTCTCATATTCTTTCATAATATTGAATAGTGATTTTCTATTCATATCAATCTTCAACTACAATAGAACCATGGTATATAGCAGTATGGCCATCATATGATGTGAGTCCACGCTCATGGAAAAACCTCTGGACCCAGTAGATTACATAGTCAATATCTTCTTGGTTCATTCCAGGATGACAAGGAAGACTAATTAATTTTTTCCACTCACGATCAGCAACTGGATACTCTCTATCCTGCTTAACAACTTTATGCATATGAAGTGGTTTAAAGTGAACCCCAGTATGAATTTTCTTAGTAGAGAGATAGTCAATCAGATCATCTCGATCCACTGAGGGAACTCTAGCACAATAATATTGTACAGTTTCTGACCACACTGGTTCGCGGATCAGTCCTCTCAGGCCTTCATTGTAAGACTTTTGAATATGCCGTCTCCACTCCAGGTTCTTCTCAAGTTTCTTCATCTGCTCAAGACAGATAGCAGCTTGAAGATCAATCATATAGCACTTATATCCTAAGATATCTACATCATAATCCCAAGAGTATCCTGGTTTTCCGGTCAGATCGTCACTCTTATTAACCCTGGAGTAGGTGCTAGTAATACCCAACCAGGTCATAGGAACCAGTTTATCATACAACTCTTTATCATTGGTTGTGATCATACCTCCATCTCCACAGGGCATGGTCTTAACCGCCTGGAAGGACCATACAGCGACATCTCCCTTCATTCCAGCACCAGGAGTATAACAACTATGAGCACAGTCTTCTAGAATGAAACCATCAAAGAACTCTCTAATCTCATCGATAGGAGCAGGAATACCAGCCTGATTAACAGCGATGATTGCCTTTGTATTTGGTTTCAAACTCTTACGAACATCCTCTGGACAGATACACATAGTATCTTCCTGAACATCAACAATATTGGAGGTGCAATTATTCCACAGAGGTACAACAGCAGTTGACATGAATGAAATCGTTGGATTGATAATGTCACAATCCTTGATACCAAGTGCTTTCATGACAAGATCCTGTCCACTAGTAGCACTATTGACAGCCACTGCATACTTAGCACCAACCATCTCAGCAAACTTCTTCTCAAACTCTGCTACCTTTGGACCCTTGCCCCACCAACCACTGCGGATGGATTCTGCAAGATTTTCAATCTCCTCATCTCCACCAACGGGTTGAAGAACAGGTAACATTTTTTCTCTGATTTCCATTTTAATACCTCAACAAATGTGGAAATTGTTTACATCTAGAATCTTTCCATTCTTCTGCCAATCGTTTCTGATGACACCTAGAGTATCTAACCATTCATATTCTATATCATTTTCATTGATGAAGTTGAATAGAATCTGTTCAGATCCAACTTGACGTTGATCAAAGCTTACATACTTTTTAGAATAATCTGAGTACTCTCTCATAGTTTTAGATCTCATAGAGAAAATCATATCATTGTAGAGACTACCCTTATGAGTTTCTTCTACAGTTCCATCCATCATAACAAAGTCTGGATTTGATACAATCGCATCTTTCTGCAATCTTTCAGTTCTTTCAAACACATATGGACATGTCAAAAGATGTCTCGCAGAAATATAAGTTATGTTAACATACTTATCTATATCCAATTCTTCTAACGCCGAAGAGAGCATCAAAAGCTCTCCCATCCCCTTGTTTACTGTCCCAATATTACCACTACTTCCAAGAGAAACCATTTCAATATTTGAAAGATATCCTGCCAACTCTCTATTCTTTAATTGCTTTTCATCATCAATAGTATTTTCGCATACCACAAGATCAAAACTATCTGGAAGGATTCTTTCTATTTGCTGAATGCTTCTGAAGTATTCATGTTCTCTATAATCACAGATACTATCAGTCAATTGCTTTGGTCTTATAGAACAAAAAGCTAACGCTAGATTTTTCATTTAAAGAATATAGTTACTAAGAGTATACCACAATTTTATTGGAGACACAATCTCTTAAGACCATCTTCCAATGAAACCAAAGGAGAAAATCCCAATGAATTTAGTTTATCAACATTCAGAGTAAAGTTTTTTGCCTGCGATTTTCTATGAAACTCTGGTGTTTCTACGGATATAATATTACTTTTACTAAAAGTATATTCTTTTGACATCATGATCACTTCCTTAAAGGTTCTGAAATCACCAGATCCTACATTGTAAATAGAGTTTACTTCTCCTTTCTCAACGATAAGATCAATGGCTCTGGCAGTATCTTCAACAAAAGTATAATCTCTCTCATATTTTCCATCATCATACAAAGTAATTTCCTTTCCCTCTCGGAGTAGATTGATCATAAATCCAAGAACATTCTTTTTACTAGAATTGGTCTTGTCATTCCCATATACACTAGAAGATCTAATGATTCTATATTTTACTCCAAAGGTATTGCAATAAGAAATTAGTAACTGCTCAGCCGTCCTCTTGGTAATTGAGTAAAATCCTGTAGGATCGCAGTGATCTGTCTCCTTTGCATTTACAACATCATTACCATAAACAAAACCCGTGCTGATGTAGTTCAGCACGGAGTCTTCATTACAATTGCTCAAAACATCTAACAATATATTGAGATTAGTATTTACATCAAGGTGAATATCTTCAAAAATATTATAGTTTGTGTTTGTACTAAGGAAATATACAATATTATTTGATTCTGGATTCCTACTTTCTCTGGGAATACGAATTATTTGGTCTTCGTACATTCTAGAATATACACCACCAACAAATCCAGTAGATCCAAATACACTTTTCATGATACTACATCTCTAACATAACAAGGAACTCTATCGGGATCAAGCCATTTGGTATATTCAAAATCTTCAATAGCAGTCAGAAGTTGCATCTGATTATCAAGAAGATACATGTCACTATATCGTTTTGTGTAGTGATCTGCTTTTTGAATTCGAAAATCTGGGAACCCATTTTCTAGGGTTCCGCATTCAACATACCGATAAGGGAAACGTTCTAGGAGGATCTTCATGATACTTTTGTGACTTGGAGATCTTCATAAAGATAATCGATTAGCATTTCATAATCATCTTCAGGATCTCCAGAAAACACAACACCTTCATTCTGGTAGTACTTCATTACTTTTTTAAAGAGCTTTGGATTCTTTACATGAAGATAGAAATTACCGTTTGCTGCACCACGGAGGGTTTCAATGTCTTTCTTAAACTTACTAGTCAGTGTCATTGTCTTGAATGTTTGACTTTTTTATTATAGAGGAATGACAGTAATTCTGTCAATGGGGGTCGCGAGGATCGAACTCGCCTTAGCCAAATTATGAGTTTGGTGCATTCACCAGATTGCTAGACCCCCAGCAAATCAACGATCGAAGTCATTATACATGTCTATGAGTTCCTGGTCAACATCCTTCAACTCCTTTTCTTTTTCCTCATCTAATACATCACCATCTTGGATTTTCTTAATCAAATTATTGTATTCGTCTTTATTTCTTACTTTCATTTTCAATAAGTTTTTGGATAGGTTCTTCGAGTGGTGTCATCACAACCACATTACCATCTATATTCAGAATGCCAATCGTTTCTCCATGCTCTACTCTTTCGAACATTTCATCAAAACGATTTTCGAATTCTGCAACAGGGTAGATTGGATAGTTTTTCATTTTTTTATATTTATGAAATCGGGATGATAGGATTCGAACCTACGGCCACTCGCTCCCAAAGCGAGTGCTCTACCAAACTGAGCTACATCCCGATAAAAATATCATACCACAATGGGTATGATATGTAAAGTTATTCTCCCAATTTCTCTCCTAGATCTCCAAAGACATCTTGTCTTCCTTTCATCATACCGTCAATAAATCCTGAACGATATTCCCAAGTATCTCCACCGTCTTGACCCTTTAGGGGATTGATACAAGTATGATCCCCAAATTTATTACATACTAATCCTGCTAGATCTAATTCGCTATTTTTTGATGTGTTTCCCGTTCCTCGCCATACGTGTTGACCATTAATCCAAACTGCTTCACACTTTGGGCATTCCTTCCTATCAAGTTTAAGGTCGGACAGCTCTCTATTTGGCATGGTTGTTGTTCTCCATTTCTTTAAGTAGGTTTGCTCTATCTTTAAGAAGACGTTTTTTTAACTTCCTCTTAAAGAACCATATTCTAATGTCAAGAAAAAATTGAC
>VMHT01062569.1_pt1 | contig 21065 bp, 33 predicted proteins | sample 4693611 | NCBI WGS metagenome assembly VMHT01 (sample SAMN12280063, study PRJNA550983) | marine metagenome | isolation source: seawater sampled from same location over 5 years 0.02-0.2 micron viral filtrate | place: USA: collected off the coast of southern California halfway between the port... ...
CAAGAGTTGTACGCACTTAACCCAATTAATGAGTTTTCAACAGTTTTAGAAAAGCAGTTTTTTATCGAAGAGGTCCGGCAACACTACTGTCAAGGTATCAAACAAGAAGCGTATCGCCGGATCACAGCGATTTACCCGATCACAAAGCAGCTTAACTTAATTTACGCTCAAGCGTTTGAGCAAGACGCATACCGAGACATGGTGACGTTTATTGAAAACATACGGGTGAAGTCAAACGCGCTCGAGTTAAAAATTGCAAAATATACGGTGAAGCAATTAGAGACGTTTGATTGCGCCGACGACAAACACTGGGCTGATTAATGGCGCACTATTCTCGGGACATTATACAGACTTACACAACCGAGACGGGGCAGCAACCGCTTATTTACTTGCAAGGTAACGCGCGAGCGACCGTGCGTATTGAGGGTGGGTCGTCGTCAGATAACATAAACTTGGAAGCGGTATTGATTTCAACGACCCCACAAATTCGAGACACGATTGCGACCAACGTGTTAGCCGGTGTCACTGGAAACGTGTGGATTAAAGCGACGTCGGCTCCAATGGTAGCGTTAGGAATTAACATCGTCACTAATGCGTCAACAAGTATAACGTTTAGCGTACGCGTTTCGGAGGTAGTATAGTGCTAGAGGATTTATTTGTTGGGGCGGACTCCCCGATCAAGGGGCAAGTTAACGCGTTTGCGGATTTACCGACCACCGGTGAGTTAGGCGATTTATTTGCTGTAAAGACAACCACAGGCGTTATCGGCATTAACCGAAAAATCAAAGGGCTTTACCGGTGGGATGGCGCGGCGTGGGTGTTTGCGGACGGTATTGAAGCAAACAAGGTGATTTACAATAACGCCGACTCGTCGCTATCATCGGGCACCGTCAAAGCAGCCATTGACGAATTGGATACTAAACGCCAAGACGCTACGAATCTCACAAGCGGTACGATACCGGAATCTCGCCTACCTACCGTAGACGCCGACAATACAACGGTCAGCAACTTAGAAGCTGATAATCTAAAACCGGGGGTATTAGATACAGATTTATCAAGCGTAAGCGCAAACGACGATACGTTAGCTAGTGCTAAAGCAATTAAGGACTACGTAGACGCTAATGCTGGGGGAGTGGACCCGAGAGATTCATTTACCCAAAACAGCGGGCAGCATTTAGCGACAGAGGGGATTCGTGCCAGAAGTAATGCTGGAATATCAATATTAGACGATTCAGGAACCCAAGGAATTACACTATCGGACGCAGGAGATGTCGGTATAGGAACATTTGCGCCATCTTCAAAATTTGATCTAATAGGTGGTTCCGGAAATACCATGGCGTTACAAACCACCAAATCAAATACACCTAACGGATCATATATACACGCAGGGTCTAACGCTGATTGGTACATACGCTCTGGAAATTCAAGTGGTACAGTCATATTACAAGATACAGGCGGGAATGTCGGTATTGGAAATAGTGCGCCAGCTACAAAGGCTGTAATTGAAGGCGTAAACAACGAAGCTGGGGGGTTGAGATTTAGAGCAAAAGAGGGAACAAACACAACCGATCGTTTGACGATGTACGCAACAGGGGGATCGACTTTTAACATCAAGCAATCGAATGACGGTGTAATTCAATTTTTAGACCACGATGGAAATGTTGACCTTGCTGTAAATACCTATACTCGAAAAGTCGGGGTGGGTACAAATCAGCCTAGCGAGCGTTTACAGGTGCTGGGTAATATTAGGGCAGGGACAACGTCTAACGTTGATGTGAGTATAGGGCAACATCCGTCGTATACAGGGTATGGGGGTGTTTGGGTCAATGGGGAAAATGATTATAGATTCTTGTTTGGAACAAACTCTCACACATTTATTAATGCACTTGGGGACGGTGACATTCTGTTTCGAAACGATAATTCCCAAATGGCAAGAATGAGTCAGAATGGTGATTTTATAATTGACGGCAGCTTTGAGTGTGACGATGGAATTAATATCCGAGGCACTAGCCCGTCAATTCATTTTAATGATACGGACAGCAATCGTGAATTTACTATTCATGTAAATAGTAATCGAGCTTATTTTTTACCCCATCTAAATAACCAATCCGATGATTTTTCAGGTGGGTGGGATCAAATGGGTGGTGAATGGAGTTGGTTTGATCTTAATGACGGTTTTTTTCATTGCCCCCGATTTGTTGACTCAAACAATTCGTCAAGATACCTTGATGCTGGGGGAACTTCTGAATTAAGCCATATAGTGCTAGATGAGCACATTAAGGTTCGTAGAAATTCTGGGTTTAGAACCGGAACTTATAATTGGATGCGGTATTATGGCTATGCGTATGGAAGCTCCGGGGGCGGATACTCAACTGTCAATGGGGCAATGGATATTCACGTACCCCACGGGTGGAATGGTGACGATTTAATCATGCGATTTAACATTCACGGCGGAGGTACAAAGAACACCTACATTTACGGTAGTTTAAATGTTACGGGGGCGATGTCCAAAGGCTCAGGTTCATTTGACATTGCACACCCAGACCCAGCAAAAACCGACACACACCGGTTGCGTCATTACTTTGTGGAAACACCAAGTGCAGGGGGTAATATATACAAGTACCAGCTTGAGTGCCGTGAAGGCGAGAACTACATAGACTTGCCCGATTACTTTGAACATTTAAACAAAGACAGTTTAGTGTGGGCTAACCCATTTAAGCATTTTGGGCGAGCATGGGGCGAGGTAATCGATGGAGGCAAGCGGGCAAAAATAGTATGCGAGCAGTCGGGTACCTACAATATTTTGATCTTTGGCGATCGGAAAGATAAATTAGCAGTAGACGAATTTACTAAATACGGTGTAGAATATAAGGTGAACAGCACCAAGGAGCAAACAACTAATGACAATTAAAAACATAAAAGACAACCAAGAATTACTAAACGCTTATAACAATATGCTAAACGTGCGCGATGCCTTAGATAATATCGGAATTAAACACAAATCTGAGTTAACTACCTTAAAAGAAAATTTAAAAAAGGCGATTACGTTTCTTATATCTAACCCGCACTACGAAGAAGTAGCCGACGAAAGTGAAAAAACAGAGATACAAACTCTATTGGATTCATTAAATTAGCCAAAAAAACACGCACTCGTCTATGGACAAAACTACCGAACGCGTGTCATAATACCTGTGTGTGGACGCCTACGACAAACGCAAATTGGATGATGTATCAGAACGAGCGCATAAACTTGAAGTCCGCGTTGCGGAGATAAGTAGGGAATTGACACACATGACTCAGCTACTGGACGAACATAGAAAGAACGTTAAAACCATTATGTTGCGGCTTAACGCAACTTTTATTACTGGATTACTGAGCGTTATTGGCGCGCTTATAAGCGCATTATATTATAAATAAGGAGATACCTATGACTAAATTTTTTAAAACGCTATACAAAGTTTTACTCGCCGCCTCGGGTGCGGGTTCGCTTGGGGTTAGCATTAGCTACCTAGACGACCCACAAGGATTGGCTTTGGCCATTACTGGGGGAGCAGCCATTGCATCCACGGTGTCCTCAGCAGTTAAAGATAGAAACTTTAAAACTCTTATGGGCTTAGTTAATCTCGTTGCTTGTAATTTTGACAAGGCGCAAAATGACCCCTTTGCTAACTCTTAATCGAGAGATAGAAAGTAATCGAGGTATACTCGGAACGATACGCACTTCGGATGGGGAGCAGGTGTGTAAGACTTTGGAGCTACCTTGGGACCGGAACCAGAGAAACATCTCGTGTATACCGTGCGGAAACTACGTTGTGACTGACTACACAAGCGTCAAGTATCCATCGGCCTTTGTTGTGTTGAGTGTACCGGGGCGATCCGGTATACTTATTCACGCCGGTAATTACGTCACCGATACTGAGGGTTGTATACTCGTTGGTAAAGAATGGGAGTTTATGGGGCACCCCCGTCAATTGGCGGTGTCGTATTCCACCAATACGCTTAATAGGCTACTGGCAACCTATCCGACTGGTTTTAAATTGGAAGTTGTCTAATGAAAACAGACTTGGCTTATTTAATTTTTGCTATGGTCATTACGATATTGGGGTTTAGTCCTTTCGCTCTGTCCGAACCAACACCCTTGCAAGTCGTTAACGTGACCAGTGTGTACGACGGCGATACGTTTAAAGTGAATTTAAACTGTGCCCCCGATATTTTTTGTAAAAACATTTCTATTCGTCCAGCGGGGTACGATGCTATTGAGCTTCGGGGGGCTACAAATAAGGCGGATGCTATTGCGGCTCGCGACCAATTAAGAGATCTATTAGAGAACGCGCAACGTATTGAATTAAGAAACGTTCAGCGAGGAAAGTATTTTAGAATAGTGGCGGACGTCTATATCGACAATGTTAGTCTCAGCGAAATCATGCTTGCGACTGGGCTAGTTAAACGCTACGACAAATAGTCTAGTCCGTAGTACAAGATGGAGATGGCATCGGCTTCGTTGTCGTCTTCTGGGTAATGGCCTAGCTTACGTACACTGTCTATGACTTTATCTTTGCCAGCCGAGCCAGTGCCCGTAATAAACTTTTTAATCGTCTTTACGCCCACGCCCTTATACGATATGCCATGCTCTAAACAAAAACACGTTAACACGGTTTTGTAGCCGCCATACATATGGGCTGCATCGGGGGCTTGGGACTGCCTCACTTCTTCATAGAACACTTGTACTGTACTGAGATCTGCGTCCTTAAATCGTTTTGCTATTAGCTCTTGTAGGCTTTTACGAAACGTAATAAACCGTTGGTCGTAAGAGTCGAACCGACTGGGGGCCAGTTTAAATACGCCGGAGTACGTACGGTTATTGTGTTTAACTGCCCACCCGCAAGTGGTTCCTAGATCCAGTGCAATAATAGAGTGTTTGTTTGTCATAGTAAATTGTAAGGCCCAATCAAATGCTCAAGTAATTATTTTTTGTTAACTGGTATTGGGCCTATGGTACACATTCGATAGTATATTTTATCAAGGCATAGACAGCATAGCTATCAAATGCGTACTTATATTATACCACAGTTGGACTATTTTTTAAACCGTTTACGTATAGCATTATCAAAAGAAACAATAGCGTTTAGTACGCGTCGCCTAGTTTCGTCGGTGTTTAGGGAGCTTAAGTTTCCGCACCCTTGTTGTACGGAAAATCCATAAAAAAATAAGCCAACGCCTCGGCTTAACTTTGACAGAGTGCGCGGTGCCGATAGATAAATGCACCGACCATGTGCGTCCCAAATTGCGTAGAGATAAGCCCCGTATCCCGGATAAACGGGAACGGTGTGTAATTGTTTAAGCAATCGAAAACCGCTTTTAAGCCTAAACATTAGATTGCGGATAGGGCTAGGCATCCTCATTTTTTAAATCTCTTACCGACCCAACCTTCGACGTCAATGGGCATACCCTCCGCCCACGCAGGCACCTGAGCCATGATAGCTTCATACTCTGACAACGACTTGGGAGAGTTGTCGGGAACCTCACACACTACCTCGTCATGTACGTGCATGACTATATCATACCCTGCATCCTCTAGCCTAAACATAGCTTCGGCTAACAAGTCTCGGGCAATGGCTTGTGTAATATTCTCCACCAGCTTCCCACCGTAAGTATCTATCTCAACCCACTTGGCTCCCTTCTCTCGGGAACCATAGTATAGTATCTCATAGCTCTCGCCACCCCATGGGGTTTCTTTGGCTTTGAGTCGAGCTTTACGATACGTCAAGCTCCGACCGCTCGGTAGCTTACAGTGTAAATTGCCCTCGTGCATAAACCATGTGACCTTCCCCACGGTCACCGGCTTACCATACCGAATGGCGTTGGTAGCAGCCAGCTCAGTGTGTCTCCACAAATCCCGGATCTCACTATACACTGAGCGGTACGTGGCAATGGCGGACTGAGCTAACTCCTCCGAGACTTCCATTCCCCACGACGCGCAAGTCCGGTGAAAGGTTTTATGGCCCATGCCATAACCAGCACCGAGAATAGCAGCCTTACCCAATTGCCTCTGGGCTTTGGTAATCTCGGTTTCAGTAACGTTATATATTTTGGCGGCCATGGTAACATACAAATCATCTCCTTTTTTAAATTGATCTAACGCTAAATTACAATTCGCAAGCCACGAAACAACCCGAGCTTCAATAGCGGCGAAATCCGCCACATATAGGGACTTCCCTTTGGGCGACGCTATCATGCCCCTAATGCAACTAGATAATTGCAACATAGGGGCAACCTCGTGTGCGTTTATTTTGGCAATATCCTTTTTAACCACAGAATCCACCACGTCGTCGATCTGATCGGACGCGACGGAACCTTTTGGTAAATTTTGGAACTGAACCAAGCGGCCAGCCCATCGTCCGGTTAGTGCGCCATAGTAAACAAACGCATCTCGGATACGATCGCCTTCTGACATACTGGATAACAGCCGTTGGTACTTGGCCGTGGACGTTTTATATTGCGAACGAATCTCCAACACTCGTTTTACTTCTTTATCTTGAACCCAGTTGAGACAATCGGCCACGGCTTCTTTAGTCAAGGATTGCAAACCGACACTGCGCTCGTTGGCCCACTCGATTAATTTATCTCGTTGGCTCACTGCGATCCCCCCAGTCAACGCCTTGGCTTCGGCGTCAAGCTGTTCAGCGTATAGGGCGAGTAGCTCTAGCGCGTTCTCTACGCCTTGCCGGTCAACCGGTACGCCACGGTAATTGACCCGCTGGTCTAATGCCCACACTTTTTTCTCAAACCCAAAGTCTTGGGTAAAGTTGTGGCTGATTGCTCGTTCGGTACGAACGTCTTGGAGACAGTAGTCGTACAGCTTCTTGAGTTTAGTATCGTCCTCGAGATAAGTAAGCCCGTCTTAGTCTTTCGGGGTTTACTCAGTTGAAGCATAATAGCCCGGCCTTCGGTGTCTTTATTTTCTTGTAGCCCTAGGGCCATGGGGGCTGTCTTCAAATCTCGGGGCACGCCCCATCGGGCGCACAATGCTGCGGAGCATCGCCATTGCTCTGGCTTTATCTCTGGCCATCCGTATTTCTTTACGCATATAGATTCCCATAGTGCTCGCTCAAACATGGCATTGTGCGCCTCAACGATCCCACCCATATCAATGTGCAAGGCTACTATATCTGGCAGCTCGGAGCCTATTACTAGGTTAGGCTCCGTATCTGAGAAAGCGTAGGCCATGCACAAGATCTCTGTAGTTGGGTCTTGTGCGTATCGCCACGAACCACTGGCTGTTAGGTCGCAATACGACCTTGTTTCGAAGTCGATATATAGCATGAGTGCGCCCTAGCTCAACAAATCTGAGTTGTCTGTTGTGACCTCTTGATCGTCAAACGCTTCCATAAGTTTATCGACTTGGGATGACGTCGTTTTACCGTCGCCCATTGGCTCACCGTCTCGGTGTTTTTGGACAGCGGCTAAATAAAACTTAACGCCTTTATTGCCGAGGTGATCGTACGTTCCGGCGTTAACTAACGCGCGACCGTAACACCCACCGTACAACTCATTGCGTCCCTCCTCTGGGGTCATAAGCTCGCCCTTAGCGTTTTTTAAAAGTGGTGCTTGATTCTTAGTGTCAAGTGAAACATAGATCATATCTTCGTACCCGGGCTTGATCTCACCCTCTTTATCGAGGTTTGCGTTGCCGTCTTTAAAGGGTACTCGAATCTTCTTCACCAACTCGGGTGTTGCTTTTGGCCATTGTTCTTTGATTAAATCTTTAATGATTTTGTTTAAAGCTGATAGGTCGGTATCTTTAGCGAACAACAAATCGACACACCATTTCTCGATAACTCGGCCGTCGATTTGAGTACTTAGTTTATCTACTAAATAAGGGTACGATAGTTTACCCACTGGGGTGACCACGTTGTTCTTGTAACTTTGTTTTGCCATTTTAATCTCCTTGATCTAATAAACTTGTTAACTCGTTGCCTAAATTATAAGGCTCTCTTTTATCGGTGTCCGAAACCAGTACTGGTTTTTTCTCTGGCACCATAACATATTGTTGCACAACCTCCTTGTCATCGACTAACTTTTCCATCTTGGCTGGGGACTTGAGTTTAATATCGAAAATGTCGAGGCCGTATTTGCTTTGTAATTCTTCTGCAACTTTACTCTCATTAATCCATTTGCGGGTGGCTCGGCCACCTAATACTAATTTATGTCTCGGAATCTCACAACCTTCTAAAGCTAGATTATAACCATAGGCTTCAACCGCTGTCAACCACTTCTTTATAGCACTGGCGTTTTCTAGTACCTTGCTAATCGTTTCCATGTTCAACTGCTCGACCTCCGGCAACGACGTAACATCACCTTCAATATCAGTTTTAGTTGTGACGTTGCTAATGCGTTTAAGCTCTGGGCATACGCCTTTAACTTTACAAAACTGGCACCATGGACCTTGGCTGTATTCTGGGTCTTCTTTTACCTTCTCGTACCTTCCTTCGAGAAACGCTTGGAACGCAATCAACGATCGAGCCGGCACTTCAACTTTACGAATTGGATCGCTGTCCATCCGTGGCTGAACGATAGATACATAAAACTTTTTACCGCACATAATGTCCAGCCCTTCAAGCTCTATTGCGCCCAACAAATAGTAAAGCAGTTGAGGGTTGTTCTCTGGTTGCACACTAATACCTTGGCCGTATTTAAAATCGATAACCGTGAGGGTTGTCTTTGACGAAACGATAGCATCTGCGGTGCCAAAAAAGTGACCACCGTCAATAGAGTCTAGGCGGATACGTTGCTCGACATATAGCTTACTGGTTTTCTTAACGTGTCGCCGGACGTAGTTCACGTACATGATAATGGCGTCGATCATCTCGTCGGGCAAAGTGCCAACCGAAGCTATGGGTAGCACGCCTTTTAAAATCTCGGCGGCTATATCATGCGCCGTGGTCCCTTCGTTAGCATAATCGCTTGACTCCTCAAACGTTTTAGCTTGGGAAGCCAAACATGGTTGTGCGGTACAGTTAGTCCAAATGTGTGCGGCTGATGCGCCGAATAGTGAATGCGCGCTCATAGCACGCTCCTCAAATGCCCATGTGCCCCCTTGATATGCGCTACGAATTCGGCAGGAAAATACGTTTGTATCGGTTCGAGCTCGCGTTCGTATCGCTCTAGTAGTTTTAGTTTTAGCTCACCTTCCTCAGCATCTAGTATTAAGTTTTTTAAATTACACACTCGGTCTGCTGTTTTTACTGCCATGGCGTAACGACCGGCATTGCGAATTTTACCAATATAGTATTCACTGGTTTCGTGCGGGTCTCGGGTCACCGCTTTAACTATCGTATTGATACACTGATTGAACTCTCTATCAAGCAGTTCCGCAGTACATTGAGTGTCCTCTACTATGTCATGAAGGTAGGCAGCCGCAACAGCGTCTACATCGGTAATGTCAAGCTCTAGTATTAAAAACGTGGCCACTTGACGCAAGTGTTCTATGTAGGGTAAGCCCCTATACTTCTGCCCTTCATGATACGTAATCGAAAAATTTCTCGCTTTTTCAACTAACACGGGTCGCTCCGGCTCTGAACGAGTTTGCCATGCGCTTAACCAGATCATCTAATGCTCGGTTCTTTGGGTCTAGTATTTCGTCAACGTAGGACAGCCCCCAGTTTTCGACAACCGATAAGTCCAATAGGTTGTGGTGTATATGCACCCGTGCGCCCGGGAGCTTGCTGCCGTCCTTGGCTACAAAATACCCATACGTTGCGTCGAAACTATAACAGCTCGGGAACGCGTGTTTACTACCAACCCCCAAGCGTTTAACGAGTCGAGACGCGTATTGAGCCGTCATGTCTAGGTTCTTTTCTAACCCAACAATCTTACTAAGTTTCTCCGTTCTGTGGTCAATTACTTCCATTATTTTAAAACCTCCTTAATCTTTCTCTTTTTAAAAAACATTGATCTCATTATAACATGGTCGATGCTATCCTTCACAACCAATACTTGCGCCGTTACTTTATTGTTCTGACCAATGCGGTGGCAGCGATCGACTGCTTGGTCCATCTCTCCGGGCACCCAACTGTTCTCTACAAATACCACGTGACTGGCTGCGGTTAGGGTGAGTCCAGTGCCAGCAGCTTGTATCTGGCCAATAAATACTTTAGTGTCTGCGTCTTTTTGAAACCGATCGACGTAGCGTTGGCGATCTGTTGACGCAGTACCGCCATAGACTAGCACCGCCCCTTCCTCTTTAAACGCTTCGTACAACCCTTCACATACGGCCTTGTGGTACGCAAACACCACAACCTTTTCAACGCCACTCGCCATTACATCTTTAATGTAGCTAATGCTCTGTGGCAGCTTAGCTTCTCCAAGCTCTCGACGGATAGTAGCCATCTCGCCGATAAGGTTGGCGTCTGGTTTCTCTAAGATTTTATTCACGTCGAACAATCCCTCTTGCTTGACTATCTTTTTAGTGTCCTTGGTTTGCTCCATGGGAATAATCTGCATCGTCTTGCTTGGCAAATCGGTAAGCACATCGGCCTTTAGTCGCCGCAACATGACGGTGCGTTTGAGTCGGTAGTTTAACTCGTCGGTACAACTGGCCCCCTTAACATCAAAACCAAACGGGCCCTCTTTACCGTTACAAAACTTATACCCGTACTTTTTATAATTGTCGTATGGCTCAACCGCTTCTCGTTTTAAAAACCGAAGGATGCTATACAACTCTATCGGGCGATTAAGCATTGGGGTACCAGTAAGCATCAGTCGCCGCTTGGCTTTAGCCCCAAGTAGAAACGACGCCTTAGCCCGTTTGGACGTGGGGTTTTTAAGGTAATGCGCTTCATCATAGATCACCATATCGGGAGCCCATGCGCGTAGCTGCTCATAGATATACCGTTTAGACACCAAGTCGTAGTTAGCTATAACGACGTTGTTAGTAAATAGAATTTGTGTCTTGCCATTCGCAACCACTTGGGTGAGTAGGTTATCCGACCATTGGTCAAATTGCTCCTGCCACATATACTTTAGTGATGCCGGACACAATACTAAAATGCGGCGAGCGTCTAGGTACCGCAAGGCCTCAATAGTTTGTACCGTTTTGCCTAGCCCTTGCTCGTCGGCCAGCAATAAATTCTTATTAGCCACAATCGTTTGGATGCCTTCCTTCTGGTAGTCGTATAAGAAATCTGGGAGGGTTAGTCGAGCTGGTGGCCGTAAAAGTTTATCTCTAAACATCTCGGTACCAATGCCTGAAAGCTCTGCGGCTCTCATGGCCAATGCCCAGTCTTTAGTTTTCCAAGCTGTGTTTCCAGCGGACCACTTCATCCGGCATTGTTTCGGTATGTCTTTCTCCTCGCGACTGCAAGCATAAAAATACTCTTGCGTTATGGGGTCATAAGTTAAAGTTGGTTTACTCATTTTCTTTATCCGGTTCGCTTGCGTCCAGTTGGCGTATCCGTTCCTGACACACATGGATAATTTTTTCATAATCCAGTCGTCGCTCACCCTTCTTGGTGCGTAATACACGTTTAACAATATCAGCGTCCCATGGGTTTAGGTTGTACTCAAGCCAAATATCCCATGGTTGTATTTTATATTTGGAATAGTCCGAGGCACCAATGTTATGCGATCTTATATCGTCACTCATCTTACAACGCTCCCAATGTTTCAAAGAATAAAAATAAAATAAATGTGAAGACGTAATACCACACCACTAACGCAACCGCAGCCAGTAAAAGACGGACTAAAACGTTGTAGCATACTCCGCCTAGAGTCCTATCGTTTTCATCTAGGTTTGGACCGAAACAAACAAAAAACAAGGCCCCTATCAACGAGCCCCAATACACTATACTAAATAACGCCGCTTGCCAATAAGTTATCATATCAATCATTTTTTTACCTCCTGTTCCATACGCTCTAGCCAACACTCTGCCATTTCACACTTCAATTCATCACTGGCATAATCCGACGCATACCAACTCTGTTCAACCGCTGCTAGTACCACCTCACGATCATTACGTAATTCCCTACTCGAATAAGACAACGCCCTCCCACTCTCCTTAACCGCTGCTATCACCACGTCACGATCACCACGCAACTCATCACTAGCAAACTGCAACGCAAGCCCATTCCGACTAACCGCTGCTAGTACCACCTCACGATCATTACGCAATTCATAGCTCGCATGCTCCAAATTCCACCCCCACTGCTTCACCGCTGCCAACACTTCCGCCTTTGTACTGTTTTGATCAATCATTTTTTACCTCCTAAAAATCTAATATAGAATTAATTATGTCCTCACTCGCATAATACAACGAAGACCGCCTACGCCTTACCGCTTGCCTCACCACCTCAATGTCATTGCGCAATTCCTCACTCGCATACTTCAACATACCCCCCTCCTGCATCACCGCTTCCATCACAACTTCCTTGTCATTCCGTACATTAGCACCTGCATGCTCAAACGCAAACCGCAATGCACGCCCATCCTGCTTCACCGCTGCCAGTACCACATCACGATCATTCTGCAATTCCTTACTCGCATACTCCAACGCAAGCCCATTCTGCTTCACAGCCGCCAGTACAACTTCTTTATCCCCCGACGCCAGCATAAAGTGACTGCCCAAGTATATATCCTTCAATTCCTCCCTCGCATAATACAACGTCAATCCATTCTGCGTCACCGCTGCCAGTACAACATCCCGATCAGATTTCAATTCATCACTGACATAACACAAAGCATATGCATCCTGCTTAACCGCTGCCAGCACCAGGTCTTTATCATTTTTAAATGCCCTGACGCAATCCGACAACGCACTCCCCTTCTGACTCACCACTTTCAGTATAAAATTACGATCATTCTGCAATTCCTTACTCGCATACCTCAACGCCCAGCTATTCCGACTAACCGCTTCCCACACCACCTCACGATCATTCTGCAAGTCCGCACTTGCATACGCCAACGCATCCTTCCCCGTAAGAAAGGTCTGCACAGCTCTCAGTACCACATCCCGATCATTACGCAACTCAACACTCGCATAATACAACGCATACCCGTTCTCTCGCACCGCTTCCAACACCTCTTCTTTTGTACTGTTTTCATTAATCATTTTTTACCTCCTTTTTTAATTCACTTTTCAACTCATCACTTGCATACTCCAACGCATCACAATTCCACTTCAATGCTTCCAGTAACACATCTTTATCATTCTGTAACTCATCAGATGCATACCGCAACGCACTCCACTTCTGCCTCACCGCTGCCATCACAACCTTTTTATCATTCCGCAATTCCTCACTTGCATACGCCAACATATGCCCGTCGTCCCACACAGCCCACAACACCACTTCCCGATCATTACGAAATTCATACCACGCATACACCAACGCATACCCATCCGTTTTAACCGCTTCCAATACGACCTCACGATCACCTTTTAATTTATAACTCGCATACTCCAACGCACGCCCATCATATCTCACTACGTCCAATACCTTTGCTTTTGTGCAAAATTTCAAGCAGGAACCCCTTAGTTTATCAATCATTTTTTACCTCCAATCTTCACAAATCCATTATCACTGCGTTTATACTGCAACTTCAACAACGCACGCTCCAGACGCTTTTGTTCCTTGACACTTAGGTGTATTATGTCTCGACCTAAACCGTCCCAAACATCACTCAACTGGAACCCGTCTCTCACGCCTTTAGTCAACCACTCTTGGATAACTCTTTCAAGCTCGTCCACTTCAATGCGACTAGTCTGAGCTTTCTTGGCTTGCTCCATCGCTTCTGCCGATTGCAACACCAGTCCATTTTTTAACCCAGCGTACCGCTTTTTGTAAACGACCAACGCCTCCGCATACAACTGCGGTAAATCTTCGGTAAGCGTTGGAACGTCAATGTCGTACACCTCGACCGGCCATATCCGACGGTTCCCAGTAACGCTATTCAAAAATTGGTTCTCGTTTGTTGTGCCCATAAACACACACTGGCGCGGAACGTCCTCGGTCAACTTCGCATACGCCAGTCGTGCTCGGTCAACCTCGCGAGATATAAACGCCTTAACACTCGCCACCGTATTCGACCGGCTCATAAAAGCATTAAGCTCTGAGTCCTCAATAATCAACTTACCTTTGATCTGCTGAATGGCATCGCCAGTTTTGTTAATATCGCCCAGCGAATCCGTGAACCAACTGTTAAACACCGACAACGCCTTAATGGCGGTGGACTTGCCTTGCTCTTCTGGGCCCACCAACACCACCATGTGATCATACTTGCACCCCGGCTCATAAATCCGTTTAACTATCGCACACATCAACACCTCACCGACCTCACGATTAAATGCAGTGTCTTCTGAATGGCAATATTTCGGAAACAACCCACGTACCCGCTCCACACCGTCCCACTCCGGCAACTCACTAAACCACTTCTTGACTGGGTGAAAACTTTTCTCAAACCCAACAGTCCGAGCGGCTTGGTATATCTGGTTAACCAAGGGGTCAAACTCCATGTCATTAAACAATGTTTTAATAGATAGTAAATCATCGTCCGTCACTGAAATACCGTTCGGCATACAGTCCGCTTTATCAAATGCGTGCCAACTACATGGCCCTAGCCACACCGTCTCACGACTCCACTCATTGTAGCCCAACTTGCCCTTAAACTCTTTCATGTTCTTTAAAAATATGGCGCAGTTTCGGACACAAAAATTCTGAGCACTCACGGTGCCGTGTTTGGTTTTGTGTAGCTTGTCGTGCCACGGGCACACTTCATCAAACTGAGCGTCCACTTTCTCTTGGGGAAGCACGTCATTAAGCCCTTGGCCCGGAGAACAGCCAGAATCTATAGGGCCTAGGGCTTTCAGTGCTTCCTCAACAGAATGCGAACCGATCTCGTTTTGTCTTGCGCTCAATGCGCTCACAAGCGTGGTGGCCAGCTCTTTAGTACCTAATGGTGGCGAGAAACAATCCGCGTCTGCCACAATACCTAATACCACCTTGGGCGACAACCCTAAATCGTAGCCTCGACAAGCCATTTTATACAAGGCATTGTTGCGCTCGCCCTCGCCAATCACACCGAACTGTTTAATGTAGCCTGTCAACAGCAGCTTATCTGTTTTATTGTCCGTAAAATAACCAGTACCCCCACACACTTCCGCATCTTTTTGCATCAATAATAAATGTAGGCCTTCCGGTATCTCGACAATGTTTGAAAATTTGTTCTCGCCGCCATCCAGTTGGTACGTACCCGCCTCCGTTTCGCTATGGGGTATCAATACTTGGTGGCCGTCCCGCAAAAAGTCCAACCCTTCGTAAGCTGCCAAGTTTTTCTTGTAGCTAACGCCGCTTTGGAAGATCTTGTAGTACAAATGCAGGCCCCCAGTCGGGGTGCTCACCGTAACGCCTGCGTTAGACATAAAATCAAACCCAAGGTCGTCGGCTAACCGTTGTAGGCTAACCATTCCATTAATCTCTGGCCGCACGTCCACATCGATAACCATATAGGGCTCACGAATCACCCAGCCCGCTGAGCTTGTTGTGTAGTAGTTTGCGTCAAACGCATCTGGAAGCTCTAACTGCGTCCAGTTTTTTACCGTGGGTACCTTGCCCTTAAGTGGCATGGTTATAAGTCCGTTGTCATAAAAAACTTTAGCGGTTTTTAGTAATGCCGCACTCGGCTTTAATCGGGTCATTGGCTGTTCTCCTGATTTGATATTGATAAGGTAATCTAAATATAAACTACTTAGTCGCGCTTGTAAAGTGTTTCATAGTAGTTAAATAGTAATGGCTTTTTAGGCTTGCTCTTTTTAATATATGGCTTTTCTTGCTCGTCCTGAGCATTTAAATTCATACTGTTATTAGCCGCAACGCGCCCAGCGTTGTTGGCGGCAGTAAACTTTGATTGCGCCTGCAGCCATTGGGCATTCTGTTCGCTTGAGTAAGCCGGTAGTGGATTTAACATTAGCGGGTCGCGCTTAAAATCCACAGCAACTGGATTTCGCTCAACAAACTATAGGGTATCGGAACCTGTCTAGGCGTTGGCGGGGTGATTTCTTGACGTAGGGCCCGTCTAGGCGTTGGCGGGTCCAGCTCTCGGTAGGGGATTACTTGGACTTGGTCAAGAAAACTCACCCGAGCGTTTTTACGGTACGTGTAGGGGAACGTAGGCTGGCCATAGTTTGGCTGAGTACGTGCCTCCCGTTCATACTTATACTTTAAACTTGTGTACTTAGCTATGCCCGTCGGTTTAATGTTGTTTGGTTTCATAAATACTTCTCCTATAAGTTTGACTGTCTGCGGGTTGAACAAAAATACTCCAGTATACATTTCATCGGGAACAAATACCCATAGCGCGTAAAAAAGTCTCTATTGAACGCTCTAGCTTTTTGCGCTATTTGTTCGGAATCTAAGTCTTCGCAAGAATCGACGACCAAATACTTATCGAAATGATTTTCCGGCAAATGGTAATGTGTCGGACGCGTAAAACTTGTAAACTCGGTTTGCACCGCCTTGGATTGTTTTGACTCCACTGGCTTTTTTAAATCTTCACAATCTGTTTGAGTCGCTTGTGTTTTTGTTGGAATTACTTCACGACCAGTGACTTCAGTCGACGAAAAAAGATCTAACGGACTCACTATAATCGGACCATGGACGCAATCTAAATGGCGGTTCTCAATCGCAACCATCGGCATTTTATTTGTTTGCGCGCCAGCTTCCCTAACAAACGTTGGCTGGCGCACTTGGGCGGTTTCAATACGTGGCGTCACTTGCCCCCGGCCCCTTGCTCCATTTTCGTTATCATATCGCCCATCAAGTCTCTAATTAGTAACATAAATTCCTGCTGATAACAAGTCGAACCGGCTATCTTTTTCGCTAAAATTGTGTCAATCTCTGTGTCGGCTTCATAAACTTGGGACACTGCCATAGCCATGAACGCCGACAACGCCCATGTGACCGTCACGCCCTTGTCTTTACAATACGCTTTAAATAGTCGTGCGACTACATCTTCTGTTCTAAATGTAACCATGTGTTGTTTATTCATTATTTTGCCTCCGTGTTTGTGTTGTCTCCGGCAAAGAATGCCCGTGCACAATTTGCGTGGTAATGGTATGCCCGTGTAAGGTCTGAATGGTACTGATATGCCGAATTAAGGGTTACGTACATCAGGTTTGCGCCGGTAAGTTTTGCGCCGCAATGGTATGCCCAATCAAGGATGGCGCGATTAAGTTTTGCGCCGCTAAGGTTAACCTCGAACAAATTTACGTCAAAAAGGTCTGCGTTTCTCAAGTCTAACCCACTAAGGTTCGCCCCCGATAAATCAATAACCGCATCGGGGTTGTCCGCCCGCCATTGGTTCCATGCCGGTACGTCTGTTTTTAATAACTCAATCATTTTTTGTCTACCCATTGTTTTACCTCCTTGTTTTTAAATTTTGGTAAATCTTTTTGTTTCAGTAGCAAATCCGCGCAACCCCACGGGCCGCCAAACGGCCCACCATCCGAAGCCCATTGGCAATGCAACACACCGTCCGCGTATTCATCCATAGTTCCTATAGACACAAACGAAACACTGGTTCGGTCATATTTCATTTCAAATTCAAACATGTGAAAGGCCAAAGTAGAAAGAATCTGGATAAAATCAGCATCATTCGGTGTAAATAGTCTTGGTAAACCTATAATGCAAACCTGAGCTGGCCCACTCGTTACATCATTAGAAATTTTGGCAATACGTCCACTTGGAACTGTATGCCGGAAAGAGTCTAAGTCCGGGACCACCTCTCTATCAATATAAAAATGGCCCAAGATCTCCCAGTCCATTCCTATTTTTTCTTTTACGCTATCCGTTATCATTGTTTTACCTCCTTGTTTGTAAATTTTGCCATGTCGCCCTTGTCTTTACAGTACGATTTTTTTATTGGAACTGTATAGAACCTACCCAAAAGCCTCGAGTCGCAATTTTCGATCAGTCTAACCATAGCCCAATTGGCCGAAATATGCTCATCGAGCGTACCCTTTGAGCGATCCCAATTTGTACGGAGGTCAATAAACATTCGCTCAAACGCCGTCATAGCGTCATACTCCCGCCAGTCTACACCATCCGCGCCCCCCTCCCAATAATGAGTCCGAAGCTCAAACAATGACAGATACACTGCATAACCGAGTAGTTCTAGGGCCCCCTCATCGCTCAGAATATGGTTATAGTCAATGAAACCCCACAACTCATTTAAGTCCATACCCTTTGAGTTATCCCCATCAAATCTAATGCACCCTTTGCCCCTAAATGAGTTCCAAATCCCACTAATATCCATATCGTAAACACTAGCATTGTATCCATCCATGTCGTGCTTCCGCATGACATAGTTCACTACATAATCAATGAGTTCAGCATCCGATTTAGTCATTATTTTTCCTCCGCGGTCTCAGTTTTTGCGATGTCGCCCTTGATCTCAACAGCTAATCGTCCGCCCGGCCTTGCATTTTTCACTAAAATAGTACCCGCCTCAATGGCCTCGTCGATCTGGGCCTTGCCCTCCCTGACGTTGTGGCCATATTGCACTAAAAACTCAGCAACTATATCAACTGAACGCATCCCACTACACCATTTGACCGGCAACACTGCCGGCCCGTTAAATAATTGTATCGCCACTAACTCATGGCCAATGTATAGGTAAGCTGCTTGAGTTGTGTGGACTTCTAACGGATTGGGTACTACTTTAGCCCCGGACGCTCCAGGGCTTTTTAGTTTAGGGATCTTTAAGGTTAGTGTCATTTGTTTAATTCCTTTTTATAATATGCCGCAACACTTCAGCCATAACGTCGATGTCTTTTTGGAGTTCCTCTCCCGCAAAATCAAAAGCCAGGGGGTTATTTTTTACAGCTTCCAACACAAGTTCCTTATCGCCCCGCAATTCTTCACTAGCATATTTCAACGCATACCCATTCTGTTTTACCGCTTCCAAGACTTCTACCTTTGTACTCTTTGTGGTTATCATTGCTTCTGTCCCTCAGTATTACTCAATGCTTCAATTATAGATAGTGCTTCCGCCTCGGCATATTCATAGCCATAACATCCAGAAAGCGAATCAACACATTCGCCCGTCTCATCCCTTATGATAAACTCCCAAACGTCACCTTGAATGTATTGGTTATATACATTAAATTCAGAATCAAGCGACTTTATAGCTTGAATCCTTGTCATTTTTTCTTTTTTGATTATATTTTTGTCAACAAAAATAAAGCCTACTTGTCCACTATCCCATGGACAGCTGAACGGAGAAGTAGATAGTGATGTGCCGCTGTGGTCATACATATAAACCGGTTTAATACATGATGGGTATATGTCATGTTGTTTAATTAATTCCTTCCGAACGCAATCCCAACTATCAAGAGAATCAAACTCTTGCCTTGACAGGTGCGATTCATTGGGTAAGTTGTAGCGATTATGAAATAGTGCAAATTTTGAAACATTGCACCATTCTCTTGGGGATTCGCTGTCATCGGATTGCTTAATCTCAAATGTATATCCTTTTTTTGTCATTTTTTTACTCCATTTAATTAATTTAAATAATACCCAGCGGTAGCCATTGCATCACTTATAGTGTCAAAATCGCCATCACTATACACTAAGCCAGTCTCATTAAACACTTTGAGCCACACCCGGCCATTGATTTTAGATATTTTTAGCATTATCGGGGCGTATCGTAAAGTTCACAACAATAATCATCAAGCCCTAGTTGGTCAATATACGGTACTTCTACACTATCACCACCCCAATAGCCTTTGACAACCGCACCCCTTGTGTCTATGTATATGTTTGGCCCCCAAGCAACCACAAGTTTCGTCCCCAAGTACTCAAAATTGCTATCAATGGTGTACTCAATATCAAGTGCGTCGTTTAGATAATCCGACGCGTCATACGTGCCTGTACCTATTTCATCAGCGATACGCTGACACTTTCCCAATAATTCTTTTTTAGTATCCATTTCTCTCTCCTATTAAACTATAAAACCACTAAAACTTCGACAAAACCAATAGTATCAACCGTGACCAGTCTCGTCAAATCGAAAAATCGTGATATATGGATTTACGCCTAGCGTTGTAATACAAAAATCGGCAAAAACAAAATGATGTATTTTAGCCTGTTTTATGTATTACAAAACTACGCCTAGCGTTGTAATACTGTATTACAAATGCACGCCTGATGTTGTAATACTGTATTACAGTACTACGCCTAACAAAATACAGCACAAAATTGGCTAAAATACAGCATTTTATTTTGTATATCGAAAGTTAGGCATAACGCTGTAATACAGTGATTTTTATAAATTTTTTGTTTTTTTTAAAAATCGTTGTAAAATAAACTAAAAAAAAAATATTTAAACATTTTTAAAAAACTACAGTAACGTATCTGGGTAGTAAAATATATATTTATATAATATAGGGGTAATGGGGTAAATATATATTTAACACTTTTTTGTTCGTGGGCGTGCGTGGGCGTGGGCGTGCGTGTGTGTGCGCGCGATTATAACACAACTGGCTTTTTTGTGCAAGGGATTAGATATCGAAAATACTTGGCGGCTTTGGCGGCGCTGGTTTTTTGTACCGCTCAGCCCGCTCTGGCAATTGTTCAGCTTGTTGCTGTTTACGCTTGCGTTTGCATACTGGGATTGGTTGGCCTATTATGCAAACACTAGTTATGTGGCTAAGGTTATGCTTGACAGCGTTTAAGGCGTTGACTAGTGCCTGATTGGTGGTTCTGGCCTTAACCCATACTTGCGCCTTAACTTCTCGTTTAAAACTAATACGTACTAAGTATCTATTAACGCTCACAAGCAACATTATATACTATTCGCTACTAACCACAAACCCCAATTGGCTAAAAGCGTAAAATGATGCCAAATTATCGCTTTGGTAGCTGTTTAAGCGGTTTAAAGTGGTGTAAAGACGTCTACCCCTTGTCTCTCGGCGGCTGTTATTCATAGAGAGCACATAGAACATTGGACATAATACATATTCCTTGTAGTTACAGGCTTTTTGTAAAACATTACATAATGTAGGTTATGCGACATA
>VMHT01090097.1_pt1 | contig 21065 bp, 12 predicted proteins | sample 4693611 | NCBI WGS metagenome assembly VMHT01 (sample SAMN12280063, study PRJNA550983) | marine metagenome | isolation source: seawater sampled from same location over 5 years 0.02-0.2 micron viral filtrate | place: USA: collected off the coast of southern California halfway between the port... ...
AGCTATACGTTTAGATTGTTTAGCATAGTCTTTAACAAAATTATAAACTTGTCTACCATCTTTAAAACCTAGTTGAGCATTAGAAAATCCTATAGGTCTTAATATGTTTTCAACTATAAACTTGCCTAGTTTAGTAAATACATTTTCATCGTATGCAATATCTCCTTTAACAACTCCATCAACTAAAGCATTAAAATATTCTTCTGCATTAGCATCGTTTACACTAGTAACTCCATAATCATCTTTTAGTCTTTTCTCTACTACTTGTAGTTCCTTGTTTGTTAAAGAGTTTTTAAATCCTTGTACAGTTTCAGAGGCTACGCTTCCTAGTTGCTTACCAACCACGCCGTGAAGTAACTCATGCTGTCCAACTGAAATATCTCTAAGATTTTTAGCAGCTTCTCTATTTATGTATATATTACCATCATTATCTATGTAACCAGAAGTGCCTTTAAAACCTGCATCATCTTGCTCTCCTAGCTCTTTCATCTTAGCTTCAAACTCTTTAGATGAGTTAAATTCTGTAAAAGACTTACCAGATGCCTCAGTTTTTTCTCTAGCTTGCTCTAATCCCGCTTCAAATGCTGATTCAAAGTTATATTGTAAACTAACAGCTTCTAATTGTTCATTTATCTGAGTTATATCTTCTCTTTGTTTTTTTACAATAGCTTTATCAGTTGCTTTATCTATTTGTTTTTGTAAAGCTTTTTTTCTCTGTAATAAAGTATATGCTTTTTTCTCCCCTTCAATAGTTAAACTCATATCATCTAACTCTCTCATTACGCCACCTTGCTCCTTTAAATCTCTCAATATTGTATTAGCTTGTTCTTGAGTCATAGGATCATTAGGGTCCATTACTTTTAATTGTAAATGTTGAGAATAACCTTCTTGAAAACCTTTATTAAGCGTAAAGCCTTTAGCCATTCTATATTGGCTATCAGATATTTTATCCATTGCTTTAGCTTTACTAGCTTTATAACCTGCAGATATAGTTCCAATAGGTCCACCTGCTAAAAAACCCATAGCTCCTGCTCTAACCACATTTGACATGGTTATTTCTGTAGCCATTTTATCAAATACTTCTTTTTCTTTCCAAGCGTTAACACCAGACTTAATAGACATAGTAGCTATTTCTTGAGCTGCTTCAGTTACAGCTTCAGCACTACCAGCTTTTAAACCAGCTTTAGTTAAAGCATATACACCTGTTTCTAATCCTTCTTCTATTATTTCATTAGTAGCTTTTTTAATAGCAGCTTTAGATACTTGTTTACCCGCTAGCTTACTCATTACCTTACCTAATATACCTTTTCTAACTACTGAACTAATTCCCTTAGCACCAACTCCGCCTATCATACCGCCAAAATAACCACCAGCACCTTCTATAGCACCATTAACAACTCCTATTGTTGTAGCTAGACCAAACCTTTCTTTCATGGATAATCCTTCAAAGTCTTCACTCATCATCTCTTCCATTTCTCCACCAGCTATAGATAATCCCATTAAAGCACCATAACCAACGGCACCTGTTCCAGTTAATCCTGCAGCTAACATCATACTGCCCATTTCGACCATAGAGGTATATACTCCACCAGCAACAGTAGAATTAAACTCTTGTTCGTATTCATTAGTTACATCAGCTCCATACTTTTCAGTTATTTTAGATATAGCCATTTCAGCCTCCCTTGCTAAGGCTTTTTTACCCTGTTCTGGATCTTCACTCCAATACTTTTCAATATCATCTTCTTTTAAAGCTAACATGCCTCCATTAAAATAAGATGTTATTTTATCTCCAACGCCTAGTATAGTGTTTGCTGTTATACCAGCTATATTGCCTTTTTCAGCTTCTACTACATACTTTTTAGCATTGACTATTTGAAGTTGTGCTTGTAGAGGTTGTATTTGGCTACTGTACATGCTACTTAACCTTTTATCAGTAGCTAATATATCTTGTTCTGTTTTAACTAGTAAAACTTTTCTTTCTGCAATTTCCTCATTAGATAAATTACCTTGTTTTATTTCGTTTTGTAATTTTTGTAAATCTAATTTGTAAGTATTAAATGCCGCTTGATTCTGAAAATATTGCTTGTTAACATCTATTAATTGGTTGTTTAATTTTTGTGTTTCTTCTTTAACAATATCAGCATCGTAAATTGCATCAAAGTTTTTTACTACATCATCAGAAACTTTTTCTTCTTTAAAAATATTAGTGACCCAGTCCCAATCACCTTCACCTTTTTCATCTTTAGCAATTTTTTCCATTGCTGCTACATCTAAATCTCCATTAGCTATAGTAGCCATCTTCTTAATACTAGTAGGATTATAATTACCTTTATTTAAATCTAAAAAACTTTTTAATTTAGCTGCTTGTTCTTTATCGCCAGCATTAGTCCAATTATCTAAAGATATTTCCGTTGCTTGGCCATTAGGTGCATAAACTTTTATATTGTCTCCAATACCTGTTTCTTCAAAAGTAAAACCATAATCACCATACAAATTGTTTAAAGTACCATAAACTTGTTCTTCTTCGTGGCCTACAATTTTAGCTCCAAGATCTCCATCTAATACACTAGTAGGTATTTGACCTTGTTTAACACTAGATAAAGCATTAGATAAATCTTTATCATATTGCCCTAATTTATTATCATATGTAGAGCTTTCATCAAAATTTCTATAACTAGCTATTCCACCAGCTGCTGTATTGAAACCAACTTCTTTCTGAGACTCTAAAAATTCATCAAAAGATTTGTCTCCTGCTAAAATTCTTTTACCTTCAACACTTATGTTGTCCCACTCTCCAGATTTACCTAATTCAAAATCTGAATCTTTAAGTTTCATCCTAACTTCAGTAGGTAAATGATCAAAAGACTCTATTAATAAAGCTTTGTTAGGATCGTAGCCAGAAAGTTTATTTTTAATTCTATCTCTATACTTATCATCTGGATTAATTTCAACAACTTCTTCTACAGCTTGATCTTCAGTAGTCGTATCAATAGTGCTAATAGACTCTCCATCACCTGTTTCATCTTCTATTTTTTCTACTATAACAGCGTCTGGATATGTAGACATAAAATCCGAAAAATTACTATCATCTATGTCATGCCACAATTGACCTGTGGAATCTCGCATTGTATATTTTGGCATAAAATTTTATTATTAATTAGTTACAGTACCTCCACCTTGCTGAGTAGGTTGACCAGCTTGACCAGGTTTTCCTTGATTTTTAAAAGATTTAGATGGTGAATTTGCATTTACACCTTGATAATCAGGGTTTAAATATCTTCTTCCTTTATAATTAAAAAATTGTTGATCAGAGCTTGGCTTTGGCTCTACTGATTTATAAGCTTGTTCTGCAGCTTGAGACCTTCTTTGAGAATATATAGTTTGTTGATCTAGGTTAATACCACCTTCATCAGCTAAAGCAGCTCTTATACCTTCAGCTGTACTAGTTCCTGGTATTACATCACCTTGCTCATCGATTATAGAACCTATAGCTAGTTTATTATCTTTAGCTAGTTTGTTAGCAAATTTAGTTTTTTCTTCTTTAGTGTCTAGATCATTATATTTTTCAAAGTCATCTTCTGACATAATATCTACTATGTAATTTTCATCAATAACGCTATAAGTTTTACCAACTGGGTTAACTTCAGTTAAAGCAGCTGCTATTTTATCAGGGTTACCAACTAGCTCATTAGATTTTTCAGCATATACATTATATCTTTGTTCTCTAGCTTGGTCAGTTAGATTTGACTTAGTAGCTCTACCTGATCCAGGTGCTTTGTATTTTCTAGTAGACTGTATCATCTTAATACCATCTGCAGCAGCGTTATCTTCTATAGATTTATTAGCCATCCATTTAGCAGCTTCATCTCTTTGCTTCTTAATATTAGCCTCTGTTTCCTCAGCAGTAGCTCCTTCAACGTCCATCCAGTCTGTGTCCTTACCCATCATATCAGCCCAAATGCTTTGCATACGTTCTTCGTCATCTAAGATGCCTTTAAATTGATTAGAAGTAACCATTGATTCAGCAGCTTTAGTTCTCTGTTCAGGCGTCATGAATTTAAGCGTAGCTTCTTGATCACCAATTTTCTTAGTTTCAAACATTACTAAATCAGCATTGTCTTTACCACCAGGCTTTACAGTGTTGTTATAAATACTTTTTAATGATTCAGATATATCAGGAACTGTTTTAAAATATTCTTTACCATTACTTTCTAAATTTAATAATTCGTTTATATTAATCATAGCAGCTTCTTCATCTCCTTCACCTGGCTTAAATAAACATAGCTGACCATTGTCGTCGACTATTTTTACATTACCACCTTGTGATAGAGCTAATAAAACTTCTTGCTGAGCAGTAGGCACTCTAGAGCTTATAGCACCAGGCTGTCCAGGTGGTATTTTTAAAGCTTCTTGCAATTGTTTTACTTGAGCCATTATAGGAACAACAGAATTTTTAAACTCAGTTACCTGATTGTTTAAGTAAGACAATGTTCTATTACCTTCCATTTGAGATATAGTACCGTCTTTTATACCTTGTTTAATTTTAAAATATTTTTCTGTTTGATCTCCAAAAAAATCGTTCATGTTTTGATCAAAAGTACCGTAACCAGTCTCTTTAATACCAGCAACTTTATCATACATAGCTCTTTGTTCAGTGTTTTGCTTTGCAAACAACTGCTCTTGCTTAGCTCTTTCAAGTTCATTTCTAGCTATTATAGAAGCTGTATTTTCTCTCATAATTTGAGAAACACTTTTTTGTTTAGCTATATAATCAGCAAATAATTGATTAGTTTGTTGTTGAGGATTAGCATATGCTCCACCGCTTCTTGAAGCCGTGCCACCTTTACCTAATGCTTGTCCGTAATTTTGTATTTTTGCCATAATTTATTTATTTAACCGAATAACCCTGGCCCACCTGTCATTGCTCCTGGCCCTGTTAAACTTGATGCCATGGTGCCCACAGCGCCTATCATCTCTTGATTAGCTGCCATTTTAGCATTACGAGCCATCATTTCTCTAGCCTCAGCATTGTCTTGCTGTGTTTGTAGCCTATCCATTTTAGTAACATCTCTAGCTTCTTGAGTTTCAAATTTATAAGCTTCACCTTGAGCCTTAAGCTGTTGCACTTGATTAGCACCTTCAGCTCTAGCATCGTTATTAGCTTTCTCTTGTTTTTGTATATCAGCAGAAATACCACGTTTAGATTCTAAAGCAGCTCTTGCTAAAGCAGTTGCACCACCAGCACCACCACCTGTTTGCATAATAGTGTCTAGAGTATTAGCTAAAGCAATATCAGCCTCTTCAGCTTGAAATTTAGAGGCCTGTGTAGCAACGCCTAAGTTTTCAAACTCATTAGCCATATTTTCGTAAGGATTAATAACTTCTTGTCTGTTTTTTTCAATTTCTTCTAAAGCAGTTTTAGCATCATTAGCTTTTTTTGCCTCTGCTTCCATTTGTTTTTTAGCTTCGTTTTTCTTTACTTGAGCACCTACCATACTGGTAATGCCACCTACCGCTGCTGTTATTGCTAGTGTTGTTGCTACTGCCATATTACAATACTTTTGTTAATTCATAAGAGGGTTTAGGATCTGCCTTCCACCCTAGTTTTTCATGTGTTTCTATTAGTCCTTTATGTTGCATTACTGCAAATAAATATTTATAATCAAGAGATTTAACTAAGTTTTCAGCACCAGTTATAAGAAGCTCTATAGCTTGTTTTCTGTCGCTTTCTCTATACTTTGGATTAGATACTATCCATTCTAATAAAGCTGTCTTAGAATTAGTTAAATAAATAAATCCAGCTACTACTGGTGTGTCATTTATTTCTACTATTAAACCTCCCTTACCATTTTCTGGTAAAAAGTCTTTTACTGGCGCTTTCCATTTAGGCCAATTATCCCACCAAGATACTAATGTATCCCAGTCGCTGTCTGTAAGTCTACGTATATTCAATTTAATTTAATTAGATGATTGTACTTGATTAGAAAATACTGCAAATATTTGCTTAGATCCACCAATATCTGTTGATGAATCTGTTGATATTTTAACTGTTGCTACATATCCTTTTATACCACTAGTTGGATAACCACCATAAGCATCTGGTCCAAATACTACTTCACCAGCTCTTGCAGTGCTATTACTTTTTAAGTTAGCAACATATTTACCTTCTTTTAAATGGAAACCAGCTCTATATATTGGCTCTGTTAACGCCGCTGGATACTCATTACCAGCTGAGTCGTAAGCACCTTCATAGTAACTATTTACTATTACACTTGTATCAGTGTAATTTACATACCCTGGATTTGTGGTTCCTGGATTTATATAATTATCAGGAACTTCTTGTAATCCTTGTATATCAGAAGTAAAACTATTTGCTTGCCATCCGTTACTTCCTTCATAACCAACGGTTAAAAAGTTTTTATTAGTGTTTGGCATTGGATTAAATACAAAAGTTATAGATGATTGAGCCGATGCAGCACCATAAAATACATTTCTATTTTTAGGGTTATTATTAAAATAATGTTGGTATATTTCTCCACCGCTGGTAGTAAAAAAAGTATTTTTTAAACTAAACAAGTTGTTAGGTTTAAAACTAAAAAAGCTTGGCCAACCTAAAACACCTTCGTCAAAAGATAAAGTTTCATAAATGCTAGTTCCATCACTTAAAGTTCCTTTAGCTTTTTGTAATGACAAAGTGTATTTACCATCGTGTATGTCCCATCCGCCAACTATTCTATCTTTTTTAAAACTTCTAAATATAATAGGCGAGTCGTTAGGTATAATATAAGATATTTCTTCTGACAACGCAACATAGCTTAATGCTGGAGCAGCATTACTATCATAACCTATAACGTAGCTATTAAATTCTATACCATTTATAATTAATTGAGATCCTATTTCTATATCAACAGGAGTTGTTATAGTAATATAAGGAGACGCGAAAACAGTGCCACCAGATTGATCATTACCATATACAGCCGAAACGTCTACAGCTTCTGGGTTTTCATTAATATTTTTTAATTCATCTCTAAAAAAGTTAGACATGCCATATTCTGATATTTCAGTCATGCCATCATGAGATAATCTAAGTATAGAACCTCTATCTTTATCAGCAAAGTATTTTCTAAAACCATATACAGCAAATGATTCTGGGTTTTTACTTATCCCAAACTCACCTCTATATGGAGTTATTTGACCAATAACAGTTCCTTGAGGTAATGTTTGAGTACCGCCTTCAGACGTGTAAATTTGATCTTTATCTATTAAAGCTCTATTTACTTTATCCTCTTGAAATACTATTAAGTTAGTGTCTTCAGCATATAACTTCTGTATGCTTCCTCTTTGTGGATCAACAGCTTTGGTTATAGCTTCACCTACTGAAAAAACATTTGTTTGATTTAATCCTGTTCTAGAATTATAAACTCCAGAATATATCAAAGCGTTAGGTCTTGCTTCTTGTTTGTTATTTTCTTCTTTTAAATAAGATTTAGCTCCAAAACCCACTGAAACATTATTGTAGCCACCTTGGTATCTAGACTCTTCTACAAACCAATTTTCTGCTTCATCAAATGGATAAGTCTGTATAATAGCAGTTGGTGGAGCGGTTTGGTATCTTTGTGTCTTACTTCCGCAGCCAGATGGATAAGTAGGAAAACCAGTAGGATTCCAAACAAGTCCAGGGAAATTAGAACCTTGACCACCTCTATATTGTTGAGGAAGTGTAATTCCTGCATCTGGATCAGTGCCACCAGCATCGTAGTTATATGGTATACTACCTGTAGTTGGTGTTCCTAGATATATAGCTTTTTTTAACCAAAAAGTGTTATAATAAGATACTTCTATTGTATATGCCATTACTATTGAGTTAGTTCTATTTTTAAAGAGTAATAAGTTTCTCCACTTCCAGATATTCCTTGAGCATCTTGAACCTTTATTTTTAATATAATAGGTGTGTTTAAAGGAATTCCACTGCTAGGTCCATAAACTACAGGATCACTATCGGTTGACATTGTTAATAAACCTCCACTATCTATTAGTCTGAAAAAAGGATCTGTTGTTGAATTTTGAACTTTATTAACAACAACTTCTAAGTCTTGTAAATCTGGACCAGATGAGCCATTAAAAGGTTTAGTTGTTGATTGACCACTGTTAAATAGATCTATAGTGCCTAAAGAATCACCTATATGTCTAGGCCCTGGCGAAGATATATGTATAGGGTAAGTAACACTTCCTCCAAGCTGACCTAAAGTCCAAGTGAGAGATCCTTGCGATGGTATTGGACTTAAACTAGGATTAGTGTTACTTAGTAATAATTGTTTAGTAACTAAATTATTACCATTAGCTAATATTCTTAACGTTACATTAAAAGTTCTATCATTGCTATCTTGGCCCCAGTAAAAATATTGACTAGGCGATGTTGATCTAACTCTTAGTCTATATCTAAAACCAGTTGTATTAACCAACTCAAAAGGAACAGGAGAAATTACAGCGCCATTACCATTAGTAATACTAACCAACTCTATTGTTCCTACACTCATTAAAGTGTTGTTGCTGTCTACAGTTTGAAACTCAGGGCAAATCCAAGCACTTAGACTAGGTACTATACTTTCGTTAGCGGTTAAACTTATAGGTTCTGGATTAGCTACTGGCGTAGCAATATCAACACCTATACCACCGCTGCTTGTAGCGATTGAAGAATTTAAAGGTTTTATTAACCCAGAGGTCGTGGTTTCGTTATATATTTCTATTTTAGACTCAACAGGTTCGGTTTCAAATACATTTAAATTTTTTGAAAAAGTTGGTGCAATTGAAGTAGATACTCCATTTTGCAAATCAGGTGAAAAACCAACTAAAAAGTTAGTTTCAATTTGTGCAACAAACGGATTACTACTAGCTTCTAAATATAAAGGATCTATATATACGGTATTAGTAGTTGCAAAATTATTAGGATAAGAAGATTTTTGTGCATATTTTCCTCTATTAGCTGTCCACGGTCCAAGATCATTAAATGATACTATAGAGTTAACTGTAAATTCGTTTTTTTGATAAACTTGAGAGGATTGAGATAACGCTAAAGATGGCAACCATGAAGCGGGATGATTAGTAGGTGATACTATATATTTAGTAACTACTCTAGGGTAGAGCAGTGTTTCACTACCATATATTTCTTCTGTAGGGCCTACGTCCGCTAATTCTTTTGGAACTTTGTTTATGTTGTCACCATACAACACTATATTACTTACGTTGTTAGCTCTTTTATAAGAAGGTTTTGCTGGCGTGTTTAAAGTCCCGTCACCTACTTCACCTGTAAATACTATCTTGCCTGAAGTAGCACCTGGTACATATACATTGTAATATTCTTGTTCTAACTGTTGTACTACAACCTTGTATGTTAAATAACCTAATGGATTTAAAGGCGTACTTCCAGAGTGTATTCCGTTAAATATACCTGGATAACCATTTGTTTTGCTAGTAGGTATTATGTCACTAAAGCTTATTTTTAAATTATTACCTGGCCAATTTAAAGTGCTAACTAGGTTTTCGTATGGCGCGTATACACTAGATTTTTCACCAGCTAAACCTAAACTTATAGACTCATCTCTTAATATAACATTAGAAGACCTACCATATCTGTCTATTAAAACAATACCTACTTTATATGATCTGTTTTGTTTTAGTGTATGGTTTATGTATTCTTTTCTGCTGTAACTATAGCCTCCAGATAAACTACCTATAGCTTTTTTTTCGCTGACGCCTAAGTAGTAATTTAAGTTTTCAGGAGAAGCGTGATTTTCTATAAAATTTCCATATATAATTCTATTGCTTGCTGTAGCTTGAGCAGCAGCTCTAATAGGAACTTTATCGTGGACTCTAGTAGAAGCAGCATCTGGTAAAGTTTTAAATGGCTTAAAAGATTCATAACTGTATGAATAGTATCTATCAGTATTAGAAGTTAATTGATCTTCCACTATTATATCATCTACTACTTTTATAGCTATACCATCTGATTCTTTAGCTAGTATTTGTATTTCTGTTACTTTAAAGTTGTTAAAAAAATCACTTTGAACAGACCCAGCAGTTGGGCTAGCTACATCAATACTATACCTAGGTGGTAAATCTATTTTAAAAGTTGCACTAGTAACTTGGTTTTCCATGAACTTTACAATACCGCTGTCAGCAGTATCTTTTTCGTTTCTTTGAGTTTCTCCACTATAGCCACTATCTAAAAAATAACCAAAGTTTTTTGGTATAAATAAAGATTGAGTAAAAGGAGCCATTAAAGAATATTCGCCATCGTCATATTTAAACCTATAGCTAAAACTTACAAATTTATCTTTTAAATATTCGTCATCGCCGTCAAAATCTGCATTGTAATAAGGGTTAACTTGTTCAAATTGAATAACATCACCAGCCTCAAAAGCAGCTGTGCCTGATTCTATGTATTTAGCAGCTGCATTACTAGCTTCTGTTACAGCGTTAACACCTGTCATACCAGATCCTATTGGATATTCAAAAGTTAAATTTTTTTGTGAACCGGTAATATTTGTTAATTTAAAATAACCTAGCTCTGGTTTATTTATATTTATAAATCTTGTAACTGGTGAAGTTGCAATGTCAATGTTTGCAAATTCTAAATTTACAGTAGAAGAAGATAAAGCTTGTACAACAGATGTTGAGTGCGAAGGTAGATATTCAGATATATTATCTTGCATTGTATTTTCATTGCTATTGTTCAAAAAAGATATTGGAGAAAAAGGAGCAAATTTAGCGACTGAAATATGGTCTTCGTTAAAGTAATATGTAGAATCTGCAATAGCTGTCTCTACGTTTATTTTTCTAGGTTGATTTCTATTGTCAGTAAAAAATAGTAAATCTTCTAAAAGATCTACACCTAACATAGGATGAGTTTTAGAAAAATTAAGAAAACTTCCTTCAACTAAAACACCAGAAGCTGGCGATGTAGAATTATTAAATGGACCTTGTATATATGCAATGTAGCATTTAGAACCAGGTATGGTTCCACCAGCTGGATGTGGCACATTGTCAACTGGAAAATTACTTAATTGATCTTGAGAAGAATCAACAAAGTTAGTAGCAAATATATATATTCTATCTTTATCTGTATCAACATAAGTACCAATAATTTCTGTATTAACAGCAAAATTAAAATTAGAATATTTTATATTCCCTAAAATATTTTCAACAACCCCTTCGTCTGGTCCTTCACTTTTACTTATAGATATATTTCTACCATCTCTATATTCGCCGCTAGGTAAAAGTCTTTCATCTAAGTCTTTGTTCATTTTAGACTTGACAAATACATTTCTTACTTCTGCCATATTAATGCTTTATCCATTTAGATTTACCTCTCATAGTTTGTATCATCTCACTTGGCTTCATATTGCTTAAACGTATTTTAGCATTTCTAAGCTGGGCTGATCTATCTCTTTTAAATCTTTGAACTATATATTCTTGAACACCTGATCTACCTGCTAATATAGAATATGCTATATGCATGTACATTGCTTCTTCTGCCATTTTAGGTACTTTAGTATCTAAGTCAGATGCTAAGCCATCAGATATGTATTCTAGTATTATGATTCTACCTTTTAAATCACTAGAAAAAGATATTACATTTTTTCTTCTGTCTATGTTAAACCAACCATTGCTTTGAGAAACAACTGGGTCTAAACCATATCTTCTTCCATAAGTTTCTTTTCTCCAATTAAAGTTATAAACATTAGCATCATAAAAGTATTGATCAAATTCACCTGTTATAAGTCTATCATTAGCACTTTCCCATCTAGTTCTAGTAATTGATTGAGCCGCTTCAGTGTTTTCTCCATATTTATCTTGAACAAAGCTACCGTCTTTTTGTTGTAGTGGTACAGATGTTGGATCTGTAGTTAAATTATTAGCTGGATATATAGGATGCAGCACACCCATATTGTCAACAAAAGACATCCTAACATAATTAACATAGTCTTGTGGTATTACAACAGAGTTACTCGGTGGTAAATCTAATTCTAAAGTTTTTATACTATTTAAAGTGTCATAGCTAAACTCTTGTAACCCTCTTTTAGCGTGAAATATAACATCAGTTCTTTTAACTAGTGGTATTAATTTGCCAACACCAGTATAAGCTATTAAAAAGTTATTTACTATATCATTTAATTTAATATATTCATAACTACCATAATTGTTCCATAGTGCTCCAGCTTTTAAAACAACTCTTACTAATGTTGTAGCTGAGTTAGCAACTGCTACACTAAGTGTTATAGTTTGTTGATTATAAGGAGGTTTAACAGTGTTATCATTTACTACTGCAATAGTACCAGCTATATAATCATTAAAAGTAACACCACCATCTGTGCTTACTTGAACGCCGAAATTAGCAGGTTCTGTTGATGTAGCTACAGTTAGTTTAGGTTCAAATGTACAAGTAAAAACAGTTTGAGGAGCTGCTGTAACTGCAAACATCTTTTCTCCTGCATAATACTCTTCGTTAGTTTGATTAATTAAGCTCATTTATTATTGTTTTTGATTTGCTCTATCTGCTTGTAGTTGACCTGATGCAGCTTGAACTATTTGAGGATCTCTTATAACTATACCAGCATACATTAATATAGCTAATACAACTTCTGTAAATTCAGAATTATGTAATTCAAAATCTACAGTTGGAGGCGTGTTAGTGTTGTAAATAAACTGACCTAAGTTACCTACTGTGTAAGCCCAGTTAATATCATCTGGAACTTTAATATATTGAACTGCTACATTAGCTGTACCAGCATTTGCGTTAGTATTTATAATATTTGGATATGCTTGCAATTTATTGTTTTCAAATAAGTATATAGGAAATTGCTCGCTTGGAGTTACTAGTGGAGATAATCTTAAGTTATAAAATTCTCCTCTATCTACTCTTTGCATTTCGACTGGTAGTCTGTTATTAGCTTCGTAAGTAACAGATCCCACTATGTGAGTAAGAGTTGGTAAGGTAAAATTGTTATCGGCAGGAACATAAGTAGCATTACCATCTCTTTTAAATATGTTCATCTTTTCATTTAGGTTCATTAACCTATTAGCGTAATCCACGTCAGTTTGTGGCATTCTAGTATATTGATTTAAATCTTCAAAATACTTTTCAAAGATTTCTCTTTGGACTTGCGTACCTATTCTATTAAACTCTTCAGGCGTCATATAGCCTCTTTGTTCTTTATTTAGTATAAGTAATACAGTTTTATATACTTTATTTACGCTTATTGCCATTTTAATCTTTTTAAAAAAAAAGGGTGGCGTAAACCACCCTAAGTTATAATCACTTGTTTATTTTAGTTTTTTCATTATTGAGTTGTAAACCTCAACACCTTCATCTGTTTTAAACCAAGCAGCCATTGCTGAGTAAGGGTTTTCATCAAAAGGAACTTTCATTAATTTTTTATTATTACTAGCCCATGAAAAACTTCTTTGATCACTAGATAATTGAACTATACCTGATTCTACTGATATAATAGCAACGTTTCTAAGTTCAACATTTTCATCTTCTGCTAAGTCTAGGAACAAGTTAGGGTTTCTTTTAGCAAATAATAATAAATCTCTTTTTAGTTCTTTAGAAGTTAAATTATTAACTTCAGATCCTATTTCTGTTCTTAATATAGCTTCTGCTTTGTCAATATCCATGTCATAGGCCATATTCATTGCAGCTATTTCTAATTCTAAACTATCATATTGATCTTCAGCTTCAACAACTGGATCAAACTCTGCAAATAGTAATCCTTTATGAGGATGTTTTTCTAAGAACTCTTGTAAATTTCTTTTTTCTTTAGGAACTATTAAATGCCCATTACTAAAAACAATATGTTTTAAAGTTGATTGACCTTGTTGCTCGTCAACAAATATTGATTTTTGATTAGTAGCATATCTTAATTCTCTTTCATAACCTTTTTCTGGGTCAAACCAAACCAAAGGGTATCTAGCAGAATGTTTGCTAGGTATAGTATGAGTTAGAGGACTTTTGTTTCCTATTAGATAGTAATTTCTATCTTTATATTCCCAAGTATCTTTTTTTACTTCAGGAGTTTTTACAGCTTTAGCTGTAGTTTTCTTTTCTTTTGTTTCCATAATATAATATAATATAATAATTAAAAAAGACCCCGCCAAAGCGGGATCTTATTATTTAGTTGTTAAACTGTAACAGCTATTCCAGGAGTAGTTGTAGCTACGCCTGACATATCTACAGCAACACCTCCACCACCATCAACTTTCTTGATAGCAGCTTTTACTCTTTTTGTAATCTCTACACCATTTGATGCTGAAGTAATTACAACAGAACTTAAAGCAGCGTTTCCGTAGCTTATAGTGCAAGTATTTGTAGCGCCAGCAATTTTTACAACGCCGTCTAAAAATACTACTTCTTCGATACTATTATGTGCATCTTCTATATATAATTGTGCCATTTTCTTATTTTTTTAAATGTTAATAATTAATTAAGCTCCTTTGAATAACACGAAGTTATTAGCAGCTTGAGTTACTAAACATCTTTCAGATAAGAAATTAACTTTCATAGCATCAAGATCAGAAGTATAAGCACCACCAACAGAACCAGTGATCCAAGACTTATAACGTCTGTCTTCAGTTTCAGAAGCTCTATATCTTACGTGTAAGAAAGGACGTCTGATATTTACACCCATCATTTGGTCATAAACAGTAGTAGTACCAGCAGGAACCATAACACCATCAATAGCATTATCTAACCCTCTAGTAGTAGCATCGTTTAAGTATTTCCAGTCAGTTTTGTAGAAGTCATAAGAACCTCTTCTAAATCCTGAAAATCCAAAGTTTAATGCCATATCTTCTTCATTGTCAAAAAGACCATAAGAAGCAGACTGAGTAGAAGCATAACCTCCACCGGCCATAGCACCGATCATGTCATCAAAATCCAAAGCAGTAGCTCTTGATAAGAAAAGCATGTTTTCTTCAATAGCACCTTGCTTGTCTAATTGCTTAAGGATAGCATCAAAATCTCCTAATGCACCAGCTCCAGGAGCAGCAGCTCCAGCAAATCCAGAATATACGTTACCTCTTGCTTCAATAGCAGCAAATAAACCTTCAGATCCTTTAACTACAGTAGCACCAGAGTTTCCGTAAGCAAAAGCTTCAGTAGCTCTACCACCAGTAGTATCATATTTAACTGCTTCAACCATAGACATTTCTAGGTAATCGTCAAATCTTAATCTTGTTTCAGACTCAGATTTTAAATACCATAAGTATCCAGATGTTCCATCTTCAGTAGCAACTTCAACCCAACCAATTTGAGCAGTATCAGATCCATTAATCTCAAAGTTGTCTTTAAGAATAATTGGTGAATTTGAAAACTGAGAAAATTGTGGCTGAATAGTTCCAGTCATTCCAGTAGAACCTTTAGCAAACTCAGAACCATATACAAATAATGAAGCAATGTTAGCTCCTTTTAATGTAGCAGGTAAATTAGCATAAGTAGTCTCATACAAAGAACAAGTTAACTCATCTTGTAATGTACCAGCTGAACTAGTAACGCTTTGTACTAAAGCTTTAGCAGTTACTAATCCTGTAGCTCTATCAGAAAGTAAAATAGATTGTCCAGGTCTAACAGCACCATTTGGAGCATCAGCACCAGGAGCAGCAGCAGCTAAATCTAAAGTAATTTTTATTTGGTTAGCTTGACCACCAACAGCAGCTGTAGAAGAATTCTTATACGCTACGTGTAATCTATTTTGCTCAGACCATACTACTTGATCAGATGTCATAGGCATTTCAGCGCCTACCATTCTCAAGAAACCACCTAAAGTTCGGTTTCCGTATCTTTCTACTTCCGCTTCGTAAAGCTCAGGTAGATATTGTTGCGCAAAATCATTAGCACCACCTGTAAAATCTAGGTAGTTATCGTTAAGTGCTAATCTTTTTTGAGCAGGCTTAATTTGTGCAGGAAAACTCCCACTTGTATTAAAACTCATTTTTTTATTTATTAGTTATTTTTTTTGTTGTTTTTATTTTTAACCTAGAGCTATCAACACCAGAAATAGCTTTTACTTTAAATCCACCAACATATACATCGCCTTCAGACGCTGGCGTCCTAGACTCTACATTTATGTTTTTAGATTTTGCAACTACATCTTTAACAGCATCGGCTTTACCTTGCTCATAAAAATGTTTTGCTATAGTATCTGCATTTTCTGCTGCGTAAATAGCTTTATGATAACCAACATGATCCTTTACACTTCCATCTTCGTTTAAGAACTTCTTAACAAAATGAGATAAGTTTGATTGGCTCTTAGCAACTTCCTGAGGGTTTGAAACTCCATATCTAAATCTTTTTTCTCCAACATTAAATTCAAAACCTTTGAATTCATCAGAGAACATTTGATTAGTTCGCTTTTCAAAATCAGCATGTTGCTGTGTTGCTACATCTTGCTCTTTGTTATATCTATTGAAAAAGTCCATTGCTTTCTGTTGCTCTTGAGTAACGCCCGGTCTCAACTTGATCTCGTCGTAATATTTACTCTTTGTTTGCTCTAGAAAGTTACGTGCTTTGGCAATTTCTTCTTTATAAGCTAGCTTTTTCTTTTTAATTGCTCGCTCTTCATCCACGTCTTCATCCCAAGAATAATTGTCTTCTAATATAAAGTCAACTTCTTCTCTGTCTAAATGTGGTTTAGTCTGTTTGTAATATTCTCTAAGTAAAACATCTTCATTAATGTTAGTATAGTCTGCATTTAATCTAACATAATCGTTAATGTCACCGCCTGTTTCTTCCATAAATGAAACTAGTTTTTCGATGTTTTCTGGTAAAGGCTTACCTGTTACCTTTTCATCTCTTATAGCTTCTTTTAATTCTTGTTCTACAATTTTAGTTTCTTCTTTAACTTCTTCTTCAGTTATTTCAGATACTGGACTTACACTTTCTTCGGTAGGTTTTTGTTCTTCGTGTGTTTCTCCCACTTCTTGCAGTCCCAGCTTTTGTTCTTCTTTCGTCTCATTAGACTGTAGCACAACTTTTTTTGTTTCTGGCTCTTGAACGGCATCTTTTTGTTTTTTACTTAAATCTAATTTTACTGTTTCAGTAGTTTTATTTAATTTCTTTGGTCTACCTACTTTTTTCTTTAATTTTAAACCTTCTTTACCTTCGTCGGCAGGAGGGCCCTTTTCTACTTGTTTTGACATAATATAATATAATAGTTAATAAAAAATTATTGTGGAGCAAATTGCTCTAATCCAAATCCACCAAGGTTGTCATTACCTGCGGATTCAAAATTTGTTGGTAATAAATCATTTTTCTTTTGATCTATCATTTGACTCTGTTGAGTACCTATAAGTTTAGCTCGTTTATCTTTACGATCTTCTATAAAAGTTTCTTTATTTCTTTCAGCTTCACCTTTAGCTTGAGTTAACTGTATATTAAAATCAAATTCAATTTGCATTAATTGTCTTTTAATTTCAGCTTCTCTTTCCATACGTTGTATTTCAAATTGAGACTTACCTTGTTCAATTGATAAAGTTGTTTGAGCTAAAGCCTCTTGCTTTTGAACTTCTGCCATAGCTGTTCTTTCTGCAGTTTCTGCTTGAGCTTGTCCTTGAGCAGCTATATTAGCTTGTTGAGCTTCCTGATCTTGTGCTTGCTTTTGTTTTCTTCTTTGTTTTAGTAATTGATTAGCAAGTTTTAAATTATTGACTTGTCTAATATCAATTGCGTCTTCTAAGAATATCTGACCACTCTGTAGCGCTACTTGAATATTTTGCTCTAACTGAGCTTTTTCTTCTTCATCAGGTACTAAGTCTAAAAATATACCAAAGTCATACAAATGTAAGTTATATATATCCTCGAGCGTTCCTACGTTATAAGAACTTATACTAGACTTTAAAGCATCTCTAGTTAAATCAAATTCTAAGCAATCACCAACTCTAAGTGCGATATTTTCACATGTTCTTAATGTTAAATATAAACTTGCTTGAACTATATGTCTTGTAGCTGTATTAGAATTAGCAATAGCTAATTTTTGTAACCCAACTAAAGAATCACTAGCAGGTGTGCTTCCATCTCTAGCTTCATTAAGCCCGGTCACATCTCTTATCATTTGTAAATAATATTGATAAGTCTGTATAAGCCCTTGTATTTTACTCATACCACTAGATGTAGATAATTCTTGTATAGGCACTTTACCAGGGTTTTGACCACCGTCTTGAGTCATTGACCTACCAATAATACTACCAGTTTGAAAATACATATTTAATGCTTCTTGTGGATTGTAACTTGTTCCACTACCTAAGTCTATTTCTGCTAAACCATCAGCATCTAAATAAACACCATCAGGTACTATTCTAGACATTACTTGCTGAAGTTTTAGATGCGTTAATTGAATCATATCAGCAAAACCTGTTATTCTACTAACTAGAGATTCAATTCTGCCTTTATACATTCTAGGAGCACATATGTTATAGTTCATATTGACTTTAACTAAGTTAGATTCTGGTCTAGTCATATTCTTAGCTAACTCCCATTGTAACAAATTTTCATGTCCTAATATTTTAGCGCCAGAATACAATACTTCAATTGATCTAGACACTCTATCAAACTTATCACTGGCTGGTGGATTAAAAGCATCTGTTTTTTCTAAAGCTTTTTCTAAACCAGTAGCTGTTTCTTTTATTTTAAATACTTGTTCGCTATAAGTTTTGTATTCAAAGTATAAAACATAAACACTATTGTTGTCATCTCTACCTTGCCAGTCAAACATATAATTACTATTTCCTGGATACTTCTGTATTCTTTCTAATTCATCTGGTGTTAAATTAGGAAACTCTTGTTTAAGATCTGATAAGCTAATTCTTTTAACTTCACCAACATACCATATGTCTTCAAAATTAGGATCTTCAGTATATGAATAAACTAATCTAGCTGGATCAACATAATCAACAGTAATACCTTCAGCTTTGTTAAAGCTTGTTTTAGTGCAACCTATACCTAGTATAACTAAATCTTCATTTATTCTTCTTCTAGTTAATTCGTATCTATTTCTATCTAAAGTATTATTTATTAATTCTTCTTCAGCTATCTCTACAGACTGCTTGTAGTCTAACTGCATGTGTAACTCCAGCTCTTCTTTGTTTTGAGGAAGATCTTCAGGGTTTTCAGTAGAATATAAATTTAAACCTAATGTTTGTTGTATGTTATCTAAATATTCTTGAGTCTCTATATCTCTTAATATTCTATTAGCGTATTCTGTTCTAGACTTGAGAGACTCAGGATCTTGAGCATAAGCTTTTATTTCATAAAGCTTTTCAGACATGCCATTAACAACTATATCTACAAACTTAGGTATAACTGGAACTGGTTTCCAGTCTAAGTTTAAATAAGACAAATCACCATTAATAGCTAATTCATCTTTGTATTTTTGAACAGCTTGTTCTCCTCTAGCGTAAAGTCTTAAGTTCCTAAAATTATTAAAGTTAGTAGAGTATCTATTACCTAATCCAGTTCTAGTTCCACTAAACCATTCACCCTCTATAGCTTTGCCAACTTGCATGCCATAGTCATAGCTTGATTTTACTTCATCAGGAACAACTTGATCTGGAAAAATACTATTACTATCAGTTACAACCATTTATTTTATTATTTGTGAAAAACTTCCTTCGTTATTATATCTTTTAATACCTAAATTAACATTTTTTATGCTTCTATCAGCTACAGGTTTGTATAAATTCTTGTTACAAGCCATTATAGCCAAGCCAGAGCTTATTGAAGCATCATGCTTTGTTCTATTGTTTATGTTGAACTTAGCCCAGTCTTCTAGGGTTTTTTGGAAATACATATCTCCATATTCGTTTTCTTTTGATCCTACATAAGTTTCTATGTAAGATTCTATTGCAGCAGCGTGTGCTTGTTTAATATCTTCACTTGAGTTAGGTATTCCACCTATCTCTTTTTCAGTTGTTGAAAGTTTATTCCAAATTTTATCAGGACGATTCATTGAAAAACCTCTATAACCTCTTCTTTTTAAATAGTATAAAAACCTAGGTTTATTATTTTCAGCAAGTATAGGCATGCCGTAAAATACCATAGCCATTAGTACATCTTCAAAAAATATCTCAGCTGTTTGCGGCCTTGATATATATTCTAAAAAGAAATGATTTGGTGGCACGTCTTCCATTGAAAATTTTGTAAGTCCATGTAAAGCTCCGTTAGATCCTTTACCGTCAACTGTACCTGAAATATCGTAACTATCAAGGCCAAAGGCACCAATATGCTCATTGCCAGGACTTTTAACCCCATTCTTTAGTATCACTCGATTTTGTAAGTTTTTAGATGGCACCCATGATATTAAAAATCTACCATTATTATTAGGTACGAATATTACAGAGGTATCTTTTACACCATTATCCCATTGAAAACTTCCTCTAGTTACACTATTTATATTATTTATTTCTTCATTATAATCTATTTGTTCATAGATTTTAGTTAAATTAAATAAACTATCTTTTGTTTCATCTCTAAAAGCATGCGCTTCAGTTCTTGGAAACTGCCTATAATATTCGTTTAAACTATCGCTGTCTGACTTGAGTCCTTCGACTTCATTTTGCCAATGCTCGATAACTCCTGTTGTAATTTCATAACCATCAGCTCCTTTGACTTTACCTTCTGCTCTAACGAATACAGGTAATCCATAAGTATCGATGAATCCTTCGTAGTTCCACTCCATAGGAATGAACAAGCTATAGAGCCCAGAAGATGTTTGTCCGTTTCTATTTCTTTTAGTAACGTCTGAATTGTAATAAAGTTTTCTAAAGTTTTCTCCACCTTTATCTAAAGCATTTGAAGTTGAGCCCATCATACATTTACCTACAATTCTTGAACCAAGACGCAGTGTAGTTTTTGTAACTCTCCAGTTGTTTAATATATTATCAGGTCTTTCCCATTTACCACTTTCATCATGAGCTAATAGTTTTAGCTTTTCACCATCATAAGAGTTATCACCTGTGTTTTTCCAATCAATAGTTGTATCAAGTCCGTCTAGTTCTCTAAGCTGTTCATTCGA
>VMHT01077304.1_pt1 | contig 21061 bp, 36 predicted proteins | sample 4693611 | NCBI WGS metagenome assembly VMHT01 (sample SAMN12280063, study PRJNA550983) | marine metagenome | isolation source: seawater sampled from same location over 5 years 0.02-0.2 micron viral filtrate | place: USA: collected off the coast of southern California halfway between the port... ...
AAAGTACTATTTTTTTAACCTATTTGTTTTAATAATATGAAGAAGCAGCAATACGTATTAGAGTTTAAAGCAGATACTAAAAACGTAGAAAAATCTGTAGATAATTTAGACAAATCTATAGACGGCGTTAAGGGGTCCACAGCAGGAGCCACTAATATGTTAGACAGGTTTAGCGGGGGCGCAGTTACTGCTTTTCGCAACGGTGTAAAAGGTGCGCGTGCTATGGCCGTTTCTATGCGAACGCTAAGGGCTGCAGTAATATCTACAGGAATTGGCGCGGTAGTAGTAGCTGTAGTAGCTTTAGTACAGGCAGTTTCTAGGCTACAAAGAGTACAGGACCAATATACACAAGTTACAGCGGCCCTTAATGTAGTCTTCGACGCACTTCTAGACAGGGTAGCGTTTCTAGGTGAAATTTTAATAAACATATTTAAAGACCCGCAAAAAGGCCTAGAAGAATTAGGCCAGATGATTTTAGATAACCTATTAAACCGTTTAGAAGGCGTCTTACTTTTAGTACCCAGATTAAGCGAGGCAATAATTAAACTATTTAAAGGGGACTTTGCAGAAGCTGGCCAAATAGCTTTTGACGCTGTAGCACAAGTTACGCAAGGCGTAGAAAATGCTACCGAAAAAATCAAAGAGCAGGCCGAAGAAATGGCTAGGCTAGCTTCTATAGCTGCTATGCTAGAAAAGCGAACACAGGCACTAAAAGACACCCAAATAGAGCAAATAGAAACGCAAGCTATAAGAAACAAACAAATAGCGCAGGCGCGCCTATTAGCTAAAGACGAAGCACTAAGTTTTGAAGAAAGAACTACAGCCTTACAAAAGGCTATAAAATTAGAAAAAGAAAACCTAGCTGAAAAATTAGCTAACGCAAAAGTAGAAGCTGAAATTTTAGCAGACCAAAACAGGCTAACCGAAAGCAGCAGAGAAGACCGAGAAGCAGAAGCACAAGCAAGAGCAAAGGTAACAGAATTAGAAACGCAGAGTATACTACAGCAGAAGCGCCTTTTTACTGAACTACTTACAATACAAAAGCAAAAAGAAGCCGCAGACAAAGCAGCCACAGCAAAAGAAGAGAAGAATAAAGCAGACCAGCTTAAAAAGGAAGAAGAATTTTCCGATGCTAAATTAAAGGTAGAAGATGAAATTTTTAAAGCAATTAGTGAAGCGCAATTAAGCCAACAAGAAAAAGAGATACTAGCCAACGAAGAAAAGTATAATAAACTACTAGACCTAGCTGTAAAGTTTGGCTTAGATACAGCACAGCTAGAAGACGAAAGGAACAGAACTACCGACGAAATAAACGCCAGATACGCAAAGCAAAGAGCAGACCAAAACGACAAGGAAAACAAAGAGCAAATAGCCAGAGATAAAGAGTTAAATAACCTAAGAATAGAAGGGGCTATAGGTGTAGGTAATGCTATAGGTGAATTAGCCGAAGCCTTAGCGGGTAATGACGAAGCCAGAGCAAAAAAGGCCTTTAAGATAAACAAAGCTGTAAGTATAGCGCAGGCAATTATAAGCACAGCGCAGGCCATTACCGCACAGCTAGCAGTACCGCAGGACGCCTTAACGGGTCAAAACTTTATAAAGGCGGGTATAGCAGGGGCTACAGGTCTAGCGCAAGTTTTAAAAATTAAAGGGACACAGTTTCAAGGCGGGGCCGCTAGCGCTTCTAGTGTACCTTCTGGTACTGCTGCAGGTGGTGGCGGTGGTGTACCTTCTACCCCTACGGTAGATTTTAGCTTTTTACAGCAGGGCGCTAACCAGACTAGTATACAGGCTTACGTTTTAGAAAGTAACGTAACAAACAGCCAGCAAGCTAACCAGCTTATAGAAGACCAGAGTACACTATAAAAAAAGCATCTGCCCACGTTTGAACAGATGCCCTAATTATTACTACCTTGCTTATTGCAATATACAAAAATTTACATAAAAGTGTTATAGATATATGCGTATAGTAGAACTAATTATAGAAGACGAAGAAGTAAACGGGGTAGACGCTATAAGCCTAGTAGAACAGCCCGCCATAGAGTCTAATTTTATAGCACTTAGTAAAGCGCAGGTAAACTTTGCAAAAGACGAAGAGCGTAAAATACTAGTAGGCGCTGCGCTTATACCAGATAAGCCTATATACCGAAACAGCGAAGACGGCGAATTTTACGCTATATTTTCTAAGAAGACAGTAGCACAATGCGCCCACCGCTTTCTAAAAAACAGCCTACAGTCTAACACTACTTTAGAACACGAAGTAGAAGTAGACGGGGTAACAGTTATAGAAAGCTGGGTAAAGGAAGGCGAAAACGATAAAAGCGCACACTTCGGCCTAGACCTACCTATAGGTAGCTGGGTAGTTATGTATAAAGTAGATAATAGCGAAATTTGGGAAAACGAAGTAAAAGCGGGTAATGTATTTGGGTTATCTATAGAAGGCTTTTTTAAGACAGCTACTAAACTTTCAAAAGAAGACGCTATACTTAAGGGCCTAAAAGACATAGTAGAAAATACAAAAAAGTAGAAATACTTGTTATAATTATATATCTAGATGGTAATGGACTTAAAAGAAAAAATTAAAACATACTTAGCTCAGCAGGGTATTAACCTTAGCGAAGCAGAAGTAAAACTAGCAGAAGCTGTACTAGAAGACGGTACTAAGGTCTTTTGCGATGCGGACGAATTTGTAGTAGGTGGTAACATTTACCTACTTAACGAAGAGCAGGAACAAATACCACTACCTGCAGGGGAATATACCCTAGAAGATGGACGCGTATTTGTGGTAGAAGAAGAAGGCGTACTAGCTGCTATTCAAGAGGCACCACAGCCAGAAGCAGAAGCAGAAGAAGAGGTAGCAGAAGTAGCAGAAGAAGACCTAAGTAAAGAGGTAGTAGAATACGTAGACCAGCAACTAAGCGCAGTTAAGGCGCAGTTTGCAGCGGACCTAGAACTTATAGGCGCAGAACACGAAGAAGTAGTAGCAAAACTACAAAAAGAACTACAAGAGAAAGTAAACGAAGTAGAAGCTTTAAAACTTTCTGCACAACAACTGCCAAAAGGCGAACCAGTACGCGAAGCAGTACAGCCTTTAGATTTGGCAAAAATGACAGTAAAACAAAGGGTAGCTGCCCTAACAAATAACAAAAATAAATAATATAAAAAAATGGCTTCTTTAGACATTACAAGTACTTACAATGGAGAAGGCGCAGAAGGTTATATTTCGGCGGCTATTCTTTCGGCAGATACACTAGCTGAAAATTTGGTGACTTCTCATACAGGAATTAAGAAAAAATTAACTATTCAAAAGCTAGATAGCGGGGACATTCAAAGCTATGCGTGTGCGTTTACGCCAGTAACTGACGAAGTAACTATTACGGAAGCAGTACTAGAGCCTACTAACCTTATGCGTAATATTGAGGTATGTAAAAGCGAATTCTACGAAGCTTGGAACGCGCTACAAACTGGTAACGGTAGAGCAGGTATTCAAGTACCGCAGAACTTTAACGACTTTTTAGTACAGCACCTAGCGGCAAAAGTAGCAGCAGGTATCGAAAAGGCTATTTGGAGGGGTAACTATAACGAAACAGACGGTTCAGCCTCTGGTGGTACTTCTGTGTCTTACTTCGACGGTCTTTTGCACCGTGTGGTAGATGCTACGCCAGCTTATGAAAAAGAAGCTACGGGAGCGTTTACAGCAGATAACCACGCCACTACAGGTATTCTAACGCACTTAGTAGACTTAGTAGGAAATATGCCAGACGCTATAGACGGGGACCCAGAAACAGAAATTTTCATGAGCCGTAAAGCACTTAGCCAGCTTCACATCGCTATGTCTTCGGTAGGTGTAGCAGGTGGTTATACTCCTTTCTTAGGTGAAGGTAGACCAGCTACTTACTTAGGTTATAACTTAGTAGTACCTTCTGGAATGCCAGCAGACACGCTACTAGCAACCAAGCGCGAAAACTTGCACTTTGGTACTGACCTTATGAGCGATTTCAACGCGGTTAACATTGTTGATATGTCTGAAACTACAGGCGACGATAAAATACGCATGAGAATGAACTTCTGCGGGGCTACGCAGGTAGGCTTTGAAAGCGACATAGCAGTAGTTAGAAGAGAATCGTAATAATTAACGGGGGTGTAAAAGCCCCCATTTTAAACCTTAAAAAATGAGCTGTGATTTAACAAGCGGGCGCGCGTTTCCGTGTAAAGACGCCATAGGGGGTATAAAGGAAATTCTACTTATTGCAAAAGGTGGTGTAGATTATGGAGCAGTATCTAACGGTGCAGTATCAGACATAACTAGTACTACTGAATTTCTACGCTATGAGATAGCGCGTAACAGCGGGGTACTAGCGCAGAATGTAGAAAGCAGTATAGAGAACGGTACTATTTTCTTTAATCAAGAGTTAACCGTAGTACTACCTAAACTAGCTGCAGCAGATAACGCAGAACTACACAAAGTACTAAAAAATAGGCTTAGCGTAATAGCTAGGGATAATAACGATAATTTCCACATTCTAGGCTTTGCTGGGGGTGTAGAAGTATCTGGCGGTAACTTCGGTACAGGACAGGCAAAAGGCGACGTAAACGGCTATACATTGACGTTTAGCGGCGAAGAGGTAGCGCCTGCACCTTTCGGACCAGATTTAACAGACGCTACAGTAGTAGGCGCACTTACTGGTACCGTAACTATTAGCCCGCAGTACTAAGAAAAATTTACCTTTAAATTTACGGGTAGGAAGGGGGGTAATTATACCCCCTTTTTTTATTTTATGCTATGATAACATTACAGCCAAATAGTGATAGTCAAAAAATGTACCTAACGCTAGAAGAACGTAAAGCCTTCTTACCTAGCTATAGTAAATATTTGATAAGTTTTGAAGAGCAAAGCACACGGGAAAAGCATAACTTTATAGCAAATGTAGACGGGTCTACCGAACGCTATACTATTATAAGTATAAATACAGACGAAGACCAGCCCCTAGACGGTAATATAGAACTATTAAACAGCGGGTACTATTTTTATACTGTATACGCGCAGGACAATAATACTAACTTAGACCCAGATAACACGCTAGGAATAGTAGAAAAAGGACTTTTAAAAGTAGTAGACACAGCTACAGCTTATAACCCCACAGTAACAACTTTTAACGACTTTATAGTAGTACCATGATAGAGCAGTTTAACTTTAGTAAGTACGAGCCCAAAACCTACGAAGAAAAAGTAAACCTAAGCGGCGGCTGGATAGACTACGGGCAGGACAATCTATACCCAGACTATCTAAACAGCCTGTATAAGACTAGCGCAGTACACGGCGCTTTATGCAATAGTATTGCCCAGATGATTCTAGGCGAAGGTGTAGAAGGCTTAGAAGCTGAAAGGCTAAGCCTTAACAAGGCGCTACGCCGTGCAGTACTAGACTTAAAAATACAAGGCGGCTTCTTTTTAGAAGTAACTTTTAACGCTAGCAGAGAAGGCTACAAAAGTATACAGCACATACCTTTTGAAAGGGTCCGCTGCGGGCAAATGAATGTAAAAGGTAATATAGAAACTTTCTACTATAGTTTAGACTGGGAAGATAACGCAGTAAGTAAAATACCCGTAGCTGCGTGGAACCCATCACTAAAAAAAGAACACCCTGTACAGATTATGTACTGCAGGCCGTTTAGTGTAGGTGACAGGTACTACCCTAAGCCCGACTATTTCGCAGGGTTAAACTGGATAGAGTTAGACAAGCAGATAAGCATACACCATGTAAGCAATATTAAAAACGGCATGATGCCTAGCTTTGCTATACACCATAATAACGGCACACCTAGCCCCGAAGAGCGTACACAAATTAGAAGAGAATACGAGCGCGGCTTAATGGGTGCAGAAAATAGCGGGCGGTTTATTATGACGTTCGGAGATGCAGAAGGCGGCCAAACTACCTTTGAAAGTATAGAAGCAAACGACGCCAGCGACCGCTACCAGTTTCTAAGCGAAGAGTGTACTAATAAAATTATGATAAGCCACCGCGTTACTACGCCTGCGCTTATGGGTGTAAAAACTGCAGGGCAGCTAGGGCAGGCTGGCGAACTGGAAGCAGGGCAGCGTATCTTTGAAGAAAACGTACTAGAACCATTTAGGAAGGTAGTAAATGAATGCCTAAAGGGTCTTTACTCTATTATAGAAGAAGACGCCGCAGAAATAGTAACGGCTTCCGATTCTAGCGGGGACATAGAAAAAAGCTACAGCGGTATACAGGTAGGTAGTGCTGTAGACGTTTTAGGTAAGTATAAGCTAGGCGAACTAACAAAAGAGCAAGCGCGAGAAATACTTATACAAATGTTAGGGCTTAGTGAAGATTCTGTAGCTAAGATGTTTGGTGAAACGGACATAGAAGAAAACCTACAGTACAGTAAGCAGGATAAGAAAAAAAAGGCAGTAGTAAAAAAAGACAAAAGGTATAAAAGAGGTAGTAAGGTAGAATACCAAAGCTACACCGACTACCCAGACGCTGTAAAGAATAACGCTAAAAGGGGTATAGAACTAAATGAAAAGCAGGGCAATAAGTGTGCTACCCAAACGGGAAAAGTAAGAGCGCAGCAACTAGCTAACGGCGAAGCTATAAGCTTAGAAACTATACAAAGAATGTACAGCTATTTAAGCAGGGCTGCAGAATTCTACGATGAAACAGACACCACAGCGTGCGGTACTATCTCTTACTTACTTTGGGGCGGTAAAGCTGCGTTAAGGTGGTCTAAAAGCAAGTTAGCAGAAATAGAAGAACTACAGCATGAGGTAAAGTGTAGCCACGATATGACCGACGAACACGGCGAAGAATGGCTACAATATTTAGAAGGGGTAGGGGAAATAGTAGATTTAGAAGAATGGGACCTAATAGACGAAACTAAAGTAACAGACCCAGACAGCGAAGCGCTACTAAGTGAAGCTAAGCTATTTAAAAGGTTTAGTAACCCAGATAAAAAAAGCGCAGTAGACACAGGCCTTTATAAGGTCCGCTACCGTTACAGCAGGGACCTAAGCAATAATAGCCGCGACTTTTGTAAAAAAATGGTAGCAAATAGTAAGAACGGCGTAGTATATCGTTTAGAAGATATTGAAAAAATGAAAGGCCAAAATAAAGAATTTGCGGCTAAAGGCGAAAGTAGCTACAGTATATGGAAATTTAAAGGCGGCGCATGGTGTCAGCACTATTGGGTAAGGCAAATATACTTTAGAAAAAGAGATAACAAAGGGCAGTTTTTACCTAACAAAGGTTTAGATAATGACAAGCTAGTTAGAACTAAGCCAGATATACCGTATAAAGACACGGGTAAAGGCTGGGACAAAGCCAGCACAGCGCCCCGTGATATGGAAAATAACGGAAGGTTAAACCTAAGTAAGATTTTTAACTTTATAAAAAGGAAGTAATGCCAGACGTACTACTTATAAGCGCAGACTATGTAAAGCGCTACACGAATATAAACGACGCAGTAGAAGACATTAGTATTTATCCTAGCGTTACATTAGCGCAAGAAAAGCACCTACAGGCTTATTTAGGTACACGTTTGTACGATAAAATAATAAGCGATACAGCAGACGGTAGTATAAGTGGGGACTACTTAACACTAAGAAACGATTATATACAGCGGGCGCTTTTGTGGTGGTCTATGGTAGAACTATACCCTAATTTATACGTAAGGTTAGATAACGGCGGCTTAGTTATTCGTACTAGCGAAGACAGCACCACAATAAGCGAAAGCCAGTATAACAGGGTAGTAGATAGCGCAAGAGATAACGCGCAAGCTTACACAGACAAGTTAGTTAGGTACTTGTGTACTAACGCTTCTTTATTTCCAGAGTATAACACCTACGATAGTGGGGACCTAAGCCCAGATAAAAAAGTATACCCTACCTTTGAGATAAGCCGAAGAAATGAATAAGAGAAGAAAAGAAAACCTAAGAAAGCTTAATATCTGGTTAAATGAATGCAGCAACGGTAATACTAGAAAGCGCGGTAACGCTATACCTAGTAAAGGAAGTAGTACAATACCTAAAACATAGACGCAAAGAACGAAAGGATAAAAAGCCCTTTCAGAAAGCGCTACTAGATATAACAAAGCTTTACGAAGAACTAAACGGGCTTATAGTTAGCGTAGACGCGGACAGGGTTATATTGTTGCGTAGTCATAACGGCGGCGGTAAGCCTAAGCTAGGTAGCCCGTTATTTAGTACTGCAGAATATGAAGTATTTGCTAACGGTGTAAAATCCTTAAAGCCAGACTGGCAAGCGCAGCCACTAGACCAGCACTATATAAGCACGCTAAAAGACTTAGAAGAATCTGGCGAAATAGACCTAGTGCTTTATGGTATGGATGAAAGCAGTATGCTGAAAAAGCTATACTTTGCTAACAGTATTAAGTGTAGTAAACTAATTAAAATACATGAAAGTAAAGACAGCTTCTACTATATTAGTTTAAACTACAGGCGCAAAGTAGATTTTTTAGATGAAAACTTTGACGAAAAAGCACGCCCTTTTCTTACACGTATAAAGCAGCTTTTTCAGAATGAGAACTAAACAAGAGGAAATAAACTACGTAACAGAAGCTTATACGTTTAGGATTAACCAAATAGTACTAAGTGAAACAATAGACGAAGAATTAAAAGACTGGATAGTACACAAGCTAGCCGAAGACTTAGCTACAGACATACAAATAATAGAGGACAGCTATGTATAAGTATTTTACTTTAGACGAATTTGACAGCCCAGACGAAAAAGGCAGCGGCTCAAATATGAATAAGGAATTCATGCAGCTTTTAGATTTAGCGCGAGGTATAGCAGGTATAAGCTTCAAAATAAATAGCGGCTATAGAACTGCAGCCAGAAACAAAAAAGCGGGCGGGGTTTCTGGATCTAGCCACCTAAAAGGGCTAGCTGCAGACATAGCAGTAAACAATAGTAAAGAAAGGTATATAATTTTACAGGCTTTGCTTAAGGCTGGCTTTAATCGTATCGGCGTTAGCCGTTCATTTATACACGTGGACCTAGATAAAACTAAGGCTAGCTGCGTTATCTGGACATACTAGTATATACCGTTTACTAAAATAGTAAGCGGTTTTTTTATAGAAAATTTCGTACAATGGTTATAACTGAAAAACACAGAAACGTACACGTAGTAAAAGTTAGTAAGACGAAGGGTATAAAAACCTTGCAAATAAGTGACATACACTACGATAGCCCAAAATGCGATAGGGTACTACTTAAAAAGCACCTTAAAGAAGCAGAAGAAAAAGGCGCCTTAGTAGTAATGAATGGGGACGTATTCGACTATATGGGCTGCTTACGGGACCCCAGAAGTAACTACAGCGATATTAGAAGCGAATACGTAGTAACTAACTATATAGACAGCGTACTAAAAGACGCTATTAAATTTTTTAGCCAGTATAAGGTAACCTACTTTATAGGTAGAGGTAACCACGAAACTAATATATTTAACAGGCAGCACACCGACGTAACCGAACGGCTAGCCGAAGGGCTGCGCGCTAACGCTATTAACGCTTATACAGGCGGTTATTCTGGCTGGATAGTATACCAGCTGCAACTAGAAAAAAACGGTGGTAGGAATAGTGTAAAACAATTTTACCATCATGGGTACGGGGGGTCTAGTAGCCGTAGTAAGGGCAGCTTGAAAATAGATATAAACATGAAAAACCACCCAGACGCGGACCTTATAACCACAGGACACGACCACAATAAAAGCTTTTTTCCTATAACTATTAAACGACTAACACAGCAGTATAGAGTAATAGAAGAAAAGGTTTATAATATAGCTACAGGCAGCTATAAAAAACTAGGGGACGGTTACGCAGGCTGGGCTACAGAAAAAGGCTTTAATAACCCTAGCTTAGGCGGCTGGTGGGTAGATATAAACCTAGTAAAAAAGAATAAAACGTTATACCACGATATCCAAGTATATGAAGCCAAATAAGAAAAAATTTAAAGAAACTAAAGTAGGAAAGTTTTTAAAAGAAAAATTCCCAGACATACTAGACGCTGCAGGTAGTCTAACAGGTATAGACGCGCTAAACGTAGTAAGCGACCTTATAGAAGGTAAGGACATGAACCCTACAGACAAAGTAGAATATATGCGCTTACGTCAAGAATACGAAGTAGAAATACTTAGGCTAGAAACCCAGAACGTAATAAGCGCCCGCGAAAGGGAAGTAGGGGTAAGCACAGCTACAGGTAGGCCAGATTATGCACAATGGTGTGTAGGTCTAGTAGGTTTAATTATTGCGGTAGGTGTATTGTATAAGGGTATCTTCGGAGTAATAGAAGATAGAGAGGTATACTTTCACGTGTTAGGAATAGTAGAAGGCGCTATACTGTTAAGTATATTTAATTACTACTTTGGCAGTAGTAAGGGAAGTAACGATAAAGATATAAGAAGCTTTTTAAATAAATAGTCTATATTTGCACAAGCGCAAGCGCAGGCGCTTTTTTCATTTGTTTAGTTTAGTTTAGCCCCTTAGATTTATTTCTAGGGGGTTTTTTTTTAAAAGAAATTAAAAAAAGTTTGCAGGTAATTAAAAAAGATTTGTATCTTGCGGTATAATTAAAAGCTAAACATTATGGAATTATATTTAAACTGCATCGGAGATAAAATTGAATTCAAGCCATTTTATCACACTTGTCTTAAAAATTGGAAGGTATCAAGATATGAAAACGGACAACTAGACATAGTTTACGAAAATAAAGATTTTGATACATACGAAGACTGTGTAAAAGAATGTAAAAAACACTTATATCATTGGACCAAATAAAACCAAAAACGGGGGCGCAGGCCCCCTTTTTAAATTTAAACTTATGAAAAAACTAAGCGTGAAAAGTAGCGACTACTTTATAGTACGCGACTACCTAAACAAGTGGGGCGTAAGCTACAAAGAAAAAGACGGCTATTTTAAACTGCACAGTATAGAAGCTACTGCAGTATGTAAAAAGCTAGAATATAAACTAATCCTACATCATTTAAAATGAACGAACTTACGAACCCCTTAATTTATCAAGGTAAGATTTGCTTAGAATGCCATGTAAATGACTTTCTAAAAGTTAAAGAGAATCTTAAAAAAATGGGCGCAGATATGGACAGCTTAGTATATATAGCGCACCAGACTTTAAACAATCACGTAATTATATATAACAATGAATACAAGTAAAATAACACAGCTAAACAAGTGCGGCGAATGGACAGGGAAGCACGGCACAATGTACGAACAGAAAGTAGAATTAGAAGACGGTGTAATACTGGTGGCTAATTCTAAAACAGAAACGCCTATATATAAAGTAGGGGACTTAGTAGAATACGAAGTTACAGGCGAATACAAAGGCACTAAAAAGGGTAAGGTAAGAATACCACAAGAAGGCCCAGTAAGAAGTAGCTACGGTAAAACACCAGAAGAAGCCGCTCTAATAGCTAGGCAAAGCATGGTAAAAGCAGCGTGTACTTTATATGCACAAACTAACACAGACCCTGTAAAAGTTACAGCTACTGCAGAAGCTTTTTTTAATTACGTTATGACAGGGCAGGTAACGGCTAAGCTAGAAGAAAAAGAAAATAACGAAGATTTACCCTTTTGATTATGAAGGAATTTATTAATACTGAATTCGGCACGCAGGTAAGCTTTGCCGAAGAAATGAACGTAACCGTACAGACCGTACAAAACTGGATAAAAAAGCCTGTAGGTATCTTAAAACACCTGCAAAAGATACAAGATATAACAGGCTTACCAGCTGACGAAATTATAAAGCGCACACAATGAAAAAAAGCTTTATAGACGAAGTAAGAAAGCTAAGACCAGCCCCGCAAGTTTACGCGGGGTTATCTTCGCTGGGTAATAAGTTTACAAGTGAAGCCCAAATATTAAAACGGGTTACAGAAGTATTTAACGTTACAGAAGAAGAAATAAAAAGCCCCTATAGGAAGCACAAATATGTACAAGCTAGAACGGCGTACAGCGTTATTTTAAGGCGTGATTTAGGTTATAAAATGCGCGAGATAGCAGAACTATTAGAAAGGGACCACAGCAGTATAGTGTGTAGCATTGGTAGACATGATGACTGGATGCGGTTCTATAAAATTTATATAGATTTGTACGAACTACTTACTACTAGGTGCGTAGGTATAAAAAGACTAAACGATGAAAACAGTACAATGGTTTAAATTTTGCCCTGCTAAATGGGTAATGGGTAGAACACGAAAACTAACACCAGAAGAAAGAGATGAATACTTAGACTTATGCTGTAGCTATTGGACAGCTAACTGTAATATGAGTACAGAAGATATAAGGCTAAACTGTGATAGCTACGAAGTATTTATAAAACGTGCGCTAGTTACCGATGAGGGTATAGAATGGCTTAACGCCCAGTACGATGAAATAGCAGAACGAAGTAAGAAACTTAAAGAAGCAGGCCGCAAGGGTGCAAAGGCTAAAAGCGAAGCTAGAACTAAGCCAAGTATAAGCCATAGTTTAGCCTATGCTAAGCAGGGGCTAAGCCAAACTGCAGCAGAAAAGAATAAGAAAAGAAAAGAAACAGAAGAAGAAGAAGAAAAGAATAAGAAAAGAAGATTTAATAAAAGTGATTTTATAAGCGTGTTATTAGATTTAGGCTGTGATAAAGTACACGTAGAAGACTGGGTAGAAGTGCGTAAACAAAAAAAACTATCTTTAACCAGAACAGCCTTAAATATGGTAGTAGCTGAATGCAATAAAAATAATTACCCAGTAGCAGAAGCTATAAAAATATGCGCTAGTAATAGCTGGGGCGGTTTTAAATACGAATGGTTAAATAAACAAAACAATGGAAAACAAATTACAGAAGGCCGCGAAGATTTGGCCCAGTTTATCGCTAACGGTTAGAGAAGGCAAAATAGAAATAGAAGTTTCTAAGCTTAGTACTAAGCAGGCTTTTAGGACTAAAAACCATATAAATAAGCTTTTAAAAGCAGACACAGAAACTAGTACAATGACTAGGGCCTTTTTAGTAGGACTAGTTAAGGAACTTTCCGATTTTTTAGACTGTAACAAAAGGCTACAAACTGGCGAAGATTATAAATTTACAGTACAAAGCTTAATAGAACAGCGCCCAGATTGGACCTTAGAAGAGTTTGCTAACTGTTTTAAGCTTATTAAACAGGGTAGCTTCGGTAAACTATTTGAGCGTCTTAAAACCGCTGAAATATTAGACATATTGAGCAGGTACGAAATATACCGTATAAATGAAAGGGAAGCTTTAAGAAAAGAGCAGGACCAACAAAGGCAGCCAGAGCGCAGCGAAAACTTTACAGTAAAGTATGTACCGCAGAAAAAGAACCACCATATAAAAGAATTCCTACACCTAAGCCAAAAAGACCTAATAGAATTAGGACAGGTAAAGCCAAAAGCAGCAAGCGATGAATAAAACAGTAAACCCTTACGGGGAAATAAACAACGTAAAAGACAAAGGCAGTACTTCTAATTCTTATTTAAAAAAGTACAATATATTAGAAAGCCTGCTAGAACGTGGTAAGCCTTTTTTACTTTTAAAAAGTACAGCTACTTTTTGCGGTATAGAACAGGTAGACTTATCTATAGCGTTAACGCCAGAAGTATTTAAGCTATGCGTGTACACTTGGCGAATAAGAAGCGCTAGAAAAAATAAAGATGAATTTAACTGTAGTAAGCTGGGGTACAGGACGGTAGAAACTTACGAGCATGAGCGTAAATGGTTTACACGTAATAAAAAATTCTTTAAATTAGTGCATGAATGTAAACACGGCCAAGTATGGCAAAGCGCAGCCAGTTAGTTAAAAAGCTAGATACAGTATTTAGCCAATGGGTTAGAAGGTCAAACGCAGACGAAGACGGCCTAGTAACTTGTTATACTTGCGGTATAAGAAAGCACTATAAAACTGTAGACGCTGGACACTTCCAAAGCAGGGCTAAATATAGTACCCGCTGGAATGAACAGAACGTTAAACCACAATGTAAAGGCTGTAACATGACTAACGGCGGGCAGCAGTTTACCTTTGGGTTAAAGCTTAACGAACAGTACGGCTTAGGGACAGCAGAAGCTATAGTATACCAAAGTAACCAGCTTACTAAATATAGTAACAGCGACTTAGAAGTAATGATAGAACACTATAAAGAACTACTTAAAAATTTATAGTGTGTAGGTTTTTTAACATATGGGTAAGTGCAAACTACGAAAGGCTAGTAAGATACGCTAGCCAGTTTACAGACTGCCCCTACGATCTGGTAAGCCACACTTATATAAAAATGGTTAACGCAGATTTTAACCATATAAGCGACCCCCAGACAGACAGCTATTTTAAAAGAAGTATAAAAATAAACGGTACTGTAGGGGACTTTAATAAACAGTACAAAATAAGGGAAGGCGTAGTAACTGAACTAAGGCAGCCAGATAATGACTTTATAACTATAGAAATACGCGAAAAGCTAGACGAAGCTGTAAGGTATTTAGATGAGTTTGACCGTAAAATAATGCAGCTATATCTACAGAACACTAACATGACTTTACTAAGCCAAGAAAGCGGTATAAGTTACGACACACTTACAGCTAGCGTACTACGTATAAAAAGAACTATAAAAAATACTATAAAATGAGCCTTTTTGTAACAGACAAAATAAGAAACGAAAGGCTACTAACCTGTAAAAGCTGCGAGTACTACACTAAGACAAATACCTGCGGACCGTTTGCAATAGGTAAAGAGGTAATATATAACGAAGAAAAACATAGGCTGTGCGGGTGTATAATGCCTTTGAAGGTTAAATTTAAGGCGCAGGCCTGCCCGCTGGGTAAATGGAAAAGCGTACTATCTAAAGAAGACCGCGAAGCCCTAGAAGATATATATAAAGAAATGGAAAGCAAAAGGGCCTTAACACGTGAAGAAATAACAAGGCTTTACAGCGTATATAATAAAGCTTTCGATACATTTAAAGACCCTGCAAAGGTTAGCCCCTGCTGCGGCGGTAACACCGTTAAAAACGTCCTAAACGAAATTAAACAAAGCATAGAATGAGAATAATCAAAGCAGCACAGCTAGACGGGTACAGCCCGCGCAAAGATGGCAGCTTTAGCCTAAGATTTGTAACACAGGAGCAAAGCCCGCAGGAAGTAGCAGAACTGCACCAGATGGTAAATGACTACGGCTACCTTTACTTTAGAGCAGAAGAAACGCTAACAAAAGACGAAATAGAAGACCTAGACAAATTAGACACAGACCTATACGATAAGCCGAAGACACAAAGCCAGAGAATAAGAAATACACTATATAAGGCTTTCATGTTAAACGATAGGGGCTATAAAGATTTTGCAAAATACTATAAAGCACGTACAGAAAAGATAATAGAAATAATTAAAAGCGAGTTAGACTATTAAAAGATTTTTGTATATTGTCAAAAAACTGAACGATGTTAAACTATATAGACGGCTTACTAAGGACCTGTAGCTTATCTTATAAAGAGCAGGAAAATATACTAGAAGCATACCTAAACGCAGACGAAGTAGAAAAGGATTATATAACATACTATCTAGGTTTAAACCAGATAGACAAAGTAAGGGAAGGCTGCGCTACCCAAAAAGAAATAACTAGGCGTATAAGGCTAATTTGTGGGCTATGATTAAGGTAAATTATATACCCTGCGTTAAATTAGAAGACGTACCCGAAGAAGTGCAAAATTCCTGCGGCTGTGATGTTATACAGGGGGTACTACAAATAGCTGCAGAACCCTACCCAGTAGAAAGTAACCCTTTGTTAAAAAGCTGGGTAGAAAAGAATATAGGACAGTACGAATACATAATTATAAAGAAATGAGAATTTTAGCCCTAATTGTAGCCAGTTTTTTATTTGTGTTTATAGCCTTACCTGTTTTTTTAGCAGTTATACAGGTTATAACTAATAGCAGAAAAAACAGAAAGCCCCCTAAGAAGTGGTAGGGCTATTTTGAACTGTACAAAATGGAAGTAAAAAAATTAAACTGGACCGCTTATAAAGGTGTACTTTGTTCTTATAGCGTTAGCCATATGTACGAGGTTTACCCAGACGGCGAAATATGTATAACTGAAATAGACGGCGAAGACTGGATAGACAAATTTTTAGTAGAAAGCCAAAACTTCGAGAATATAGAACACGCTAAAAACTGGTGCGAAGAACACCACGAAAAGGAAATAAACGAAATTATAAAGAAATGGCTACTTTTTTAACTTGGCTACTATGCTGTATAGTAGTAACATTTGTAACAGCTTTAATAATTAAAAGCTATGAGTAAAGCACACCCTACCAGACTGTACCACGAACCCGAAGAAATACAGCAGCTATTTAACCAGTATAAAGACTGGGTAAGTAAAAACCCTTTCTTAGTACATGACTTTGTAGGTAAGGACGCTAAAGAGGTACACAAAAGAAAGCAGCGGCCTATAACTTTAGACGGCTTCTGTACTTGGCACTATAACACAGTAGGCGGTAATATAGAGCAGTATTTTACTAACCAAGACGGGTACTATACTAACTTCATTGGTATCTGCCGCGCGATAAAGCAAGAAATAAGAGCGCACCAGATAGCGGGCGGTATGGCTAATATCTATAACCCAAGTATAACAGCTAGGCTAAATAACCTTACTGAAAAGCAGGAAGTAGTAAGCACAGACAAAGGTAAGAACCTGCCTAAATGGATGATAGAAGAGTAAACCCTAACTACACCTATTTAAAAGAGCAGATAGAAAAGGACCGCTGGATACTTCTACAGGGAAGTACTAGAAGCGGTAAAACTTGGGCTATATTAAACTGGCTTCTAAGCTTTTGTTATAAGCATAGGGGGCAGGGTATAGAAATAGATATAGTAAGGGACACTTTCAAAGCTTTAAAGGCTACTATCTGGAAGGACTTTAAAGACATTCTAGTAAGCTACGATATATACACCGACATAGACCACCATAAAACAGACCACATTTACAACCTGTTCGGTAACTATATAAACTACTACGGCGCAGACGATAGCCAAAAAATACACGGTAGAAAAAGGGATATACTTATAATAAACGAAGCTAACCACTTTAAGCAGGACACTATAGACCAGCTTACCCCCAGAACTAAGTATAGAATAATAGCAGATTTTAACCCAGCTTTAGGCCGTGAACATTGGCTAGACACTTATATAGATAAGTACGGGGTACTGGTTACTACATACAAGGATAACCCACACTTAACTAAAAGCCAAGTACTAGACATTGAAAGCAAAAAGAACAATAGATACTGGTGGTCTATATACGGCGAAGGTAAGCGCGCGAATGTAGAAGGCGCCTGCTTTCCTAACTGGGTAGAAGGTGAATTTAAGCTAGTAAATGACAAAGGCGAAAAGCAGCCTATTTTAGATAGCTGGTACGGTATGGACTTTGGATATAGTACAGACCCTACCGCCTTAGTAGAATGTTATATGACAAAAGACACTATCTACGCTAAAGAGCAGATATATCTAACCGAACTAACTACTAACCAAATATACGACATATGCAGCCCTATAACTAAAGGGGCGTTAATTATAGCAGACAGCGCAGAACCTAGACTTATAGCAGAACTACGCAGTAAAGGGCTAAATATACAGGGGGCTAAAAAGGTAAGCGTACAGGAAGGCGTAACCCTTATGAATAACTATAAGATAGTAGCCAGCGGTAGCAACCTTAAAAAAGAGTTAAGTACGTACTACTGGGCTGACAAAGGTAAAACCGTACCAGTAGACAAAAATAACCACGCTATAGACGCGCTGCGCTACGCCTGTATGTTTAAGATAAGTAGACCTAACTACGGTAAATACGCAGTAGGTTAAAATAAATTAAAATAAATTTGTAGTATTAAAAATAGTTTGTATATTGCGGTATCAAACAAACAACGCAAAATGAACAATTTAAGAGAAATACAAAGAAAAGAATTAACAAAGGAAGCTAAAAGGTTATTTTCAAACGGTGGCAATTTTGAAACTGTTTACGAAGGGTTAAAAAAATACAGAAAAATTAACGGCCTATCTCATATAAATAATTTAGATGCTATACAGTATTTAGCGAATCCAGAAAGAAACTAAAATAAACGGGGGCGCAGGCCCCCTTTTAAACTAACACAATGGAAAAAGCTATTAAATTAACAGGCGTTACTGTAGAAGTGCCGATAGAAGCCAAAAAGCAAACAGTAAAAGACCAGACTGTAAAAGACCTTATAGCAGAATACAGCGCTAAAATAGAAGCTGTAAGATTTAGGCGTACATTTGCAGCAGACGAAAAAGAAGTAGCTGCTTTAGATAGAAGACTAGGGCTATACTATAAAACTGTAATAGACTTAAAAAGCCAATATTAACAAACTAAACTTAATAACATGAAGGTAAATTTCGACATAGACTACGACAAGGTAAAAACCTTAGTAGACATAACTAGCAAACTAGACATACTTTACGGTATTTGTCCAGATATAGAAATAGACTGTACAGCAGCATATAACGAGGTAGTAGAATCGGACCACTACGAAGCGCGCGCACTTTGTTATAGAGAAGTGTATAACGAGAAGTACAAAATAAACTTAAGCTTTAACGGCGTAGAAGCTGAACAGCTATATATTTACATGGCAGCCTTTAAGCTAGAAAAGACTACAAGGTCTAAGGCTATACACCTAGAAATACTAGAAGCTATTGACGAATATATAAAAGAAGAAATAGACTAACATAAAATTACTAGTAAGTAAGAGTAGACTACTGGGGTAGTATACGGAAGCCCTACGGGGCTTTTTACAATTTATCTAAGTATATTGTTTTAATAGTATGAAGATTAAGATACCTTACAATTTAGACGGGGTAAGCATAGCGCAATACCAGAAAGCTATGAAACACGAAGAGCCACTAAGAAAGGTAAGCGCCCTTTGTGGTATATCTTACGAAGACCTACTAACATACCCCAAAGAATTAACCCTAGAAGCTGAAAAGCTTACAGAAAAGGTACTAAATACTGAAACTACTAAACACGTTAAAGTATTTGAAATTAAGGGTAAAAAGGTAGGCTTTATAACTGACTGGTCTAAACTAACTACAGGGGAATACGTAGACCTAGAAAGCTACTGTAAGGACGTAGTAGCAAACGCCCATAAAATTATGGCTGTATTATACAGACCTGTTAGTAATGAATTAGGTAATAAATATAAGATAGCACCCTACAAAGATAAGCTGCATGAAAACGAATTTTTAGAAGTACCTGTAGCCCGCTTTGTTAGTGCGCTGGTTTTTTTTTGGAATACCAGAAACAACTACCTTACCGCTTCCCTGCTATCTTTGGCGAAACTGAACCCGACGAATTTAGTAAAAGGTGGGGCTGGTATGATACCCTTTACAGGCTGGCTAATGAAGATATTACAAAGATTAAAGAAATAACTACCCTACCTATTACGCAAGTTTTTTGGCACTTAAGCTATACTATAGATAGAAATAATAAACAAAAAAATGCTAACGTATAACAACCTAGTAGACATATTTACGCTTTTTGTAGATAATCACTTAATCTTAAAAAGCTTTTCACACGGGGGCGCAGATGATATAGACCTAAGTAAAGACCCTAGCTACCCCCTTATGCACTTACTTTACACAGGTAGCGACTACGAAGGCGGTAACGAAGCAGGCGCTAGCAGTAAGGTATATAACTTAGAAGTATACTTTTTAGACCAGCCTACAGACAAGCTAAATAAAACGGACCACCAAAAGGAAGTTATAAGCGACTTAGAACAATGCGCCGAAGATTTAGTAGCAGACATACGCGGCGGGTTTAATGTATTTAAACGTAGTGATAACTTCGAGGTAAGAAGCTTTAGCGTAGCACCGTTAGAAGAAGAAGAAAGTAACGTACTAAGCGGGGTTTTACTTAGCATAAGCCTAAGCGTGCCTTACCTAAATAGTAGCTGCAGCATACCCTTAACTACTGCTACTTTTACTAGTGTAGTATGTGAAAGCGCTACAGTAAAAAATTCAGACGATACCTACACCAATACAGTAAACAGCGGGGGTAGTCTAACCCTGCCAGACGTAACAGTAACAGACGTAAACGGCACCACTAGAACAGAAGCAAGTGTTAAAGATATTACTTGCGCTTTTTCTAGTATTCTAGTTAAGGACAGCGCAGGTAATACCCTTACTAATATTAGCAGTTATCCAGTAGGCGGGGAAGTTACCTTAGCAGGTTCTGGTATAGTTTATGAACCCCAGCACCCTACAGCTAATTTTAGTATGATTACTGGTGATAGCTGGTACAACTTTACTTCTGGAAATTATGACAGAACTATACCAGCCCTACCTTCTAGCTATGCAACTATAAAACGCAATGCTACACAAGCAGACGTTAGAGCCACGCCAGCAACTGGGACAAGCGGAACCGACGCAGTAACCCCAACTATACTAGAAGAAAATAACGCTTTTGGTAATAAGTTTAGATATACAGACGATCAAGGCAACGCTTCTAACGCTACAGTAGGTAGTAACCTTATGGCACACGTAGATTGGGTAAACCATAACTGGGCTAGTGCAGGGTCTACGGCTTACTATGTTATAGACCACCTTACAGGCTTTGGCTATACAGTACAGTATGAAGATGATGGCGGAATATATAACCTTCAAAATACAGCCAATGGTCAAACATGGGAAGACTGGATAGCATATATAAACGGTACCCATCATGGCTATACTGGCTGGATGCCTTTAGATTGTGGGGAAGTTATGAATGCACACGGAGCGTGCGCACAGCCACAATTAACGTGGGCCGATAACTTCTTCAAGTTTCAAGCATTGGCTGGCAGTACAAGGGGTGCCTTTATAACTGGTGAAACTTCAAGCATTGTTAATACTGGTTTCTTGTTAATATTTGATACTGGGAACCTTGACCTTATACGCTCCTGTACAAAGGCCAAAGATGGCAGCTTTTTTAATAGAATAGCTAACTGTTTTATGAAAAGAAAACACTACTAAAAATGAATAAGTATATACGACAAAC